>Ga0213835_100019_pt1 | contig 277412 bp, 227 predicted proteins | sample SWPATP01_FD_160576 | JGI IMG/M metagenome (GOLD analysis project Ga0213835, IMG submission 160576) | Coastal seawater microbial communities from Marineland, Florida, United States - SWPA TP0 #1 | ecosystem: Environmental > Aquatic > Marine > Coastal | place: USA: Florida | collected 2016-08-05
GAACTCCAACATGGTGAATTCAGGGTTGTGACGGGTCGAGACGCCTTCGTTACGGAAGTTGCGGTTGATCTCGAAGACCTTCTCGAAGCCGCCAACCACCAGACGCTTGAGGTACAGCTCAGGCGCGATACGCAGGAACATTTCCATGTCCAGCGCGTTGTGGTGGGTTTCGAACGGCTTGGCTGCGGCGCCGCCGGGAATGGTCTGCAGCATCGGTGTTTCGACTTCAAGGAAGTCGCGCTTCATCAGGAAGCTGCGGATGTGGGCGATGACTTGCGAGCGCACGCGGAAGGTTTCGCGCACGTCTTCGTTGACGATCAGGTCGACGTAACGCTGGCGGTAGCGCTGCTCGGTGTCGGTCAGGCCGTGGTGTTTGTCAGGCAGTGGACGCAAGGACTTGGTCAGCAGACGCACGCGGGTCATCTCGACGTACAGGTCGCCCTTGCCGGAACGGGCCAGGGTGCCTTCTGCAGCGATGATGTCGCCCATGTCCCAGGTTTTCACCGAGGCCAGGGTTTCTTCCGACAGGGTCTTGCGGTTGACGTAGACCTGAATGCGACCGGTCATGTCCTGGATCACCATGAACGAGCCACGGTTGAGCATGATGCGACCTGCAACCTTGACCGGAATCGCCGCTTCAGCCAGCTCTTCCTTGGTCTTGTCCGCGTACTGTTTCTGCAGGTCGTTGCAGTAGTTTTCGCGGCGGAAGTCGTTCGGGAAGGCGTTACCCTTGGCGCGCTCGGCAGCAAGCTTTTCCTTGCGCAGGGCGATCAGGGTGTTTTCTTCCTGTTGCTGGGCTTGCGGGTCGAGTTGTTGGTCGCTCATGTCTTTAGATTTTCCATCACAGGTTCGTTGCTTCTTGCCACGGGCAAGGGATCGCGGGCCGGGCGCGCAATGACGTGCGCCGTGCCCGCAACAGTGGTGTCGCGTTTACAGCCCCTGCTTGAGGCTCGCTTCCAGGTAACCGTCGAGGTCGCCGTCGAGCACCTTGTTGCAGTCGCTGCGCTCAACGCCGGTACGCAGGTCCTTGATGCGCGAGTCATCGAGGACGTACGAACGGATCTGGTGACCCCAGCCGATATCCGACTTGGTGTCTTCCAGCGCCTGGGACGCGGCGTTGCGCTTTTGCATTTCCAGCTCGTACAACTTGGCCCGCAGCATTTTCATGGCGGTGTCCTTGTTCGCGTGCTGGGAGCGCTCGTTCTGGCAGCTGACCACGGTGTTGGTCGGCACGTGGGTGATACGCACTGCCGAGTCGGTGGTGTTGACGTGCTGACCACCGGCACCGGACGAACGATAGGTATCGATACGCAGGTCCGAGGGGTTGATGTCGATCTCGATGCGGTCGTCGATCTCGGGGGACACGAATACCGCCGAGAACGAGGTGTGGCGACGGGCGCCCGAGTCGAACGGACTCTTGCGCACCAGGCGGTGTACACCGATCTCGGTACGCAGCCAGCCAAAGGCGTACTCGCCCTTGATGTGCACGGTGGCGCCCTTGATGCCGGCGACTTCGCCTTCGGACAGTTCCATGATGGTGGCGTCGAAGCCGCGTTTGTCAGCCCAGCGCAGGTACATGCGCAGCAGGATGTTGGCCCAGTCCTGCGCTTCGGTCCCGCCGGAACCGGCCTGGATGTCCAGGTAGGCGTTGTTGGGGTCCATCTCGCCGCTGAACATGCGACGGAATTCCAGCTGGGCGAGGGAGGCTTCCAGACCTTCGAGCAGCTCGACGACGTCATTGACGGCGCCTTCGTCGTCTTCTTCGACGGCCATGTCCAGCAGCTCTTTGGCATCGGCCAGGCCGGAGCTCATTTCGTCGAGGGTTTCGACGATCTGCGCCAGCGTCGAACGCTCGCGGCCCAGGGCCTGTGCGTATTCGGGCTTGTTCCAGACAGCGGGGTCTTCCAGCTCGCGGTTGACCTCGGTCAGACGATCATGTTTGTGATCGTAGTCAAAGATACCCCCGAATGGACTGGGAGCGCTCGGACAGGTCCTTGATGGTGTTCAGGATCGGATTGATTTCCATGGTCGACAGGACTCGCAGGCGAATTTTACAAAGCCTGCGAGTATACCTGAGCCGATGGCGGGATGGCAGTCCGTTGGGCAGGGGTTCAGAAGGCCCGCAGCATTCATTGTGGGAGCCGGCTTGCAGGCGAATAGGGCGTGTCAGTCGACATCTTTATCGCTGACCCAACGCATTCGCCAGCAAGCCGGCTCCCACGAAGGTGTGCAAGCCGTTAGGCCTGTGCCGGATCAGCCCACCACCACCTGATTACGCCCATTGTGCTTGGCGGCATACAAACCCTGGTCTGCACTCTGGATCAACTGGCGGCTGTGGCTGCCCACCGGCGGAACCAGAGTCGCCAGACCAATGCTCACTGTCAGGCTCGAGCCTTCGGTCGGCGCGATGTGCGGGATGTTCATCCCGGCCACGGTCTGGCGCAGTTTTTCCGCCAGCAGGCGCGCGCCACCCGGCGAGGTGTTCGGCAGGACCAGCGCGAACTCTTCGCCGCCGTAACGGGCCGGCAGGTCCGAAGGACGGCTGCAACTGGCACGAATCGCCTTGGCCACCTGACGCAGGGCTTCGTCGCCCTCAAGATGGCCGAAGTTGTCGTTATAAGCCTTGAAATAGTCGACATCGATCATCATCAGCGACAACTGGGTCTGCTCACGAATCGCCCGACGCCATTCCAGCTCCAGGTATTCGTCGAAGTGACGGCGATTCGACAGCCCGGTCAGGCCGTCGGAGTTCATCAGCCGCTGCAGCACCAGGTTGGTGTCCAGCAACTGCTGCTGGCTGACACGCAGGGCGCGGTAGGCCTCGTCGCGCTGCAGCAGGGTCATGTAGGAGCGCGAGTGATAGCGGATGCGCGCCACCAGCTCGATGTTGTCCGGCAGCTTGACCAGGTAATCGTTGGCGCCCGCCGCGAAGGCCGCGCTCTTGATCATCGGGTCTTCCTTGGTCGACAGCACGATGATCGGGATGTCCCGGGTCATCGGGTTGTTGCGGTATTCGCGCACCAGGGTCAGGCCGTCGAGACCGGGCATGACCAGGTCCTGCAGGATCACCGTCGGCTTGATCTGGATCGCCTGGGCAATGGCCTGATGCGGGTCGGCGCAAAAGTGGAAATCAATGTTTTCCTCATTCGCCAGCCCGCGCCGGACGGCCTCACCGATCATCGCCTGATCGTCGACCAGCAACACCATGGCGGCGTTTTCATCCGTGGTGTTTATATCGTCCAGCTGCAAATCATGCATTCAGGGTCTCCTGGTCACAGCCGGGCTGTGAAATCACCTGGAAATTCATTGGGTAAAAGCCTCGTTCAAGCGAGACGCAATAGTGTCCAGCGGGCGGATTTCCATGGCGGCGTCGATGGCGGCTGCCGCTTTGGGCATGCCATACACCGCACAGCTTTGTTGGTCCTGGGCGATGGTGAGAAAGCCGCGCTGACGCATCAGCTTGAGTCCCTGGGCACCATCGCGGCCCATACCTGTCAACAGAACGCCCACTGCATCACCGTTCCAATAGGTCGCCACGCTCTCGAAAAACACGTCGATCGAGGGCCTGTAAATTTCGTTCACCGGCTCGGCGGTGTATGCCAGCGTGCCGTTCTTCAACAAACGCATGTGGTGGTTGGTGCCCGCCAGCAGCACAGTGCCCGCCTGGGGCGCCTCGCCTTCACAGGCCAGTCGTACCGCAAGCCCGGACGAGCTGCTCAGCCATTGCGCCATGCCGGCCGCGAACACCTGATCCACATGCTGAACCAGCACAATGGCCGCCGGAAACGGCTTGGGCAGCCCCTTGAGCAGCACTTCCAGCGCCGCCGGGCCACCGGCGGACGAGCCGATGGCAACCAGCCCCTGACGCTGCGCAGCCTCGCGCACCGTGGGCGGCGCCTGACGCACGCGGCTGTCACGTTGACCAATGAGCCAGCCTATATTAAGTATCTTGCGTAACAAAGGTGCGGCAGCTTCTTTAGGATTGCCCGCACCGATCGCCGGAGTGTCGACGACGTCCAGCGCACCATGGCCCATGGCCTCGAATACACGGTGGACGTTCTGCTCACGGTCCACAGTCACAATGACGATGGCGCACGGCGTGGCGGCCATGATACGTCGGGTGGCCTCCACCCCGTCCATGACCGGCATGATCAGGTCCATCAGGATCATATCCGGCGTCAGCTCGGCGCAACGCTCGACCGCCTCGGCGCCGTTATTCGCCACCCACACCACCTGATGCGCAGGCTCGAACGCCAGCGCACGGCGCAGTGCCTCGACTGCCATGGGCATGTCGTTGACGATGGCGATTTTCATCCTTGCGCATCTCCTATCAGTTCGACGACAGCATCGAGCAACGCGTCGTCATGGAAACTGGCCTTGGCCAGATAATAGTCGGCCCCGGCGTCCAGGCCCCGACGGCGATCTTCTTCGCGATCCTTATAGGACACCACCATCACCGGCAATGACTGCAAACGGCTGTCGCGGCGCAGCAGGGTCACCAGCTCGATGCCGTCCATGCGCGGCATGTCGATGTCGGTGATCAGCAGGTCGAAATCCTCGGCGCGCAAGGCGTTCCAGCCGTCCATGCCATCCACCGCCACCGCCACTTCATAACCGCGGCTGAGCAACAGTTTGCGCTCAAGCTCGCGCACGGTGAGCGAATCATCGACCACCAGCACGCGTTTGCGCACCTGGGCGTCAGCCTGGCGGTTGCGCCGGTCGATGCGTTCCAGACGCCCGGTGTTGAGCAGTTTTTCTACCGAACGCAGCATGTCTTCGACATCAATGATCAGCACCGCCGAACCGTCGTCCAGCAAGGCGCCTGCGGAAATATCCTGAACCTTGCCCAGACGCGGGTCCAGCGGCAGCACCACCAGCGTGCGCTCGCCGATGAAACGCTCCACCGCCACGCCATACACCGCATCGCGCTCGCGAATGACCACCACCTTGAGCACATCGGCGCTGTCCTGGCTGGCCGGGCGATTAAGCAACTGACTGGCAGCCACCAACCCGACATGCCGCTCTTCGTGCCAGAAATGCTGACGCCCTTCCAGCTGCACGATTTCGTCGGCCTGCACGTCGCGCATGCGTTCGATGTGCGCCAGCGGGAAGGCGTAGGCTTCGCCGCCCACTTCCACCACCAGGCTGCGCACCACCGACAGCGTCAGCGGCACTTCCAGATGGAAACGGCTGCCCTGCCCCGCCCGCTGATGCAGCTCTACACCGCCGTGCAACTGGCGAACCATGTGCAGCACCGCATCGAGCCCCACGCCCCGGCCCGACACTTCGGTGACCTTGTCGCGCATGCTGAAACCGGGCAGGAACAGGAAGCTCAGCAGTTCCTCTTCGCTCAACTGCGCAGCGGTTTCTTCAGGGGACAATTTGCGATCGATGATGCTGCGACGCAGACGCTCGAGGTCGACTCCGGCGCCGTCGTCGATCAGTTCCACCACCAGCAGGCCCGCCTGATGGGAAGCCCTGAGCTGAATCAGACCCTCGGCAGGCTTGCCGTTGGCCAGGCGTTGTTCGGGGAATTCGATGCCGTGGTCCACCGCATTACGCAGCAGATGCGTCAACGGCGCTTCGAGTTTTTCCAGCACGTCGCGGTCGACCTGGGTTTTCTCGCCGTCGATTTCCAGGCGCACTTGCTTGCCCAGCGAACGCCCGAGATCACGCACCATGCGCGCCTGCCCGGCCAGCACGTCGGCAAACGGGCGCATGCGACAGGCCAGCGCGGTGTCATACAGCAACTGTGCACGCTGGCTCGCCTGCCAGCCGAATTCGTCAAGATCGGCGGTTTGCTGGATCAACAGATGCTGCGCTTCGCTCAACAGGCGGCGGGCTTCTTCCAGGGCTTTATGCGCATCCGGATCGACACTGGCATCGAGCAAGGCTTCAAGGTTATCCAGTGCTCGACTGGCGCCACCCTGGGAGCGTTTGACCCGCTGCATGGCGGTCAGATAAGGCTTGAGCCGCTGAGTTTCGACGAGGGATTTACTCGACAGATCCAGCAGGTTGTTCAGGCGCTCGGCCGTCACCCGCAGCACCCGCTCGCCCCCCTCGGCCACGCGTCGCTCGCGACGGGGTTCGGATTTCGGCGCGGCTTCTTCCTCGCCTTCGGCAGCCGCAGGCGCGTGCGCGGGCGCAACGGGAGGTTCGACGACAGCAGGCGGTTCGATGACAGGCGCATCGGCAATCAGTGGCGCGTGGGCAGACTGCACCGATTCCACCAGCGCCTGAGCGTTGGCGAGCAGCAGGTCTTCCATCGAAGGCGCAACCCCTGGCGCGGCAGCGGTGTGATGCGCGCCGGGCTTGATCAGGTCGTTCATCAGCGCAACATAGCCGTCGATGTCGCCCTGCCCCACGCTGCTCGCGCCGGACGTTGCGATGCGCATGAGCATGTCGGTGCCCATCAACAGCGCGTCGATGTGTTCAGGTTTGAGGTGCAGTCGGCCTTCCTGAGCCTCGACCAGACAGTCTTCCATGACGTGGGAGACGCTGACCCCGGCATTGACCCCGACAATCCGCGCCGCGCCCTTGAGCGAATGCGCCGCGCGCATGCAGGCTTCCAGCTGATCGGCCTGGGTCGGGTTGCGTTCGAGGGCCAACAGGCCGGCGCTCAGCACCTGGGTCTGGGCTTCGGCTTCGAGGGTAAACAGCTCGAACAACGAGGCGTCGCGCATCTGATCGGGCGTCATGTCAGGCTCCGGTTCACTGCGGACAACAGGTGTTCTTCATCGAGCAAGCGCAGGCTGCGGTTTTTCCATTGCACGACCCCGCGGGTGAAACGCGCGTTGGCGTTTTGCGCGGGGGCAGACGCGGCGTCCAGCAGGCGCGCTTCGATGGCATGAATGCCGTCGACCTCATCCACCGGCACCACCACCGGGCCGCCTCCGGCCGAGACGATGAGCATGCGCGGCATGACCCGACTGGCACTGGCCGGCGCAAACGTGGTGTCCAGCCCCAGCAGCTCGACGAACGACAGGCAGGCGACCAGCGCACCGCGCACGTTGGCGACGCCGAGCAAGGCGCGGGAGCGTTGATGCGGCAGGGAGTGAATCGCCTGCACCGGCGAGACCTCGACCAGGCAACGGGTCGGCAGGCCCAGCCACTCTTCGCCCAGACGAAACACCACCAGCGAGCGCGTCTTGACGTCGCTGGCCAGTTCTTCGTGGACCACCACACGGTGTTCCTGAGCCAATGCATAGCGGTCCAGCAAACGCGTGGCCGCCGCCGAATACACCGAGCAGTTGCGGCAATGGATGTGCTCGACCAGTAGCGGGCAGGAGCGATCGCCATGGATACCGATGCGGTTCCAGCAATCGTCGATGGCCTGGGCGTCGTCGCTGATCAATTCACTGTGTAAGCCGGTCATCGACTACGTCCTTCTTTATTCACGCCACGCGCCGCACGTTCCTGCAGACGACGGGCACCGGCACTGTCGCCCTGCGCGGCCAACAACGCGGCCAGTTGCGCCAGGGCTTCAGGATGCTGCGGTTCGAGATAGAGCGCCTTGCGGTAAAAGCTCTGGGCGCCGATCACATCGCCGCCCACTTCACTGAGCAGACCGAGCCAGTAAAACACCGGCGCGACGGGCTCATAACGCTTGAGGTACTGCTCGCAGGCCAGCTTGGCCTCGGCGCTTTTGCCTTCGTTGGCGAGCTGTTTGATGCTGCTCAGCAGCGTGGCGGCTTCGCCTGTGGATGCGGGCGAAGGTGGCGCGCTGCGGGCGGGGGCGGGAACCGGCGCGAACGAACGCACAGCCGGTTTTGGGCGCAGGCTCGGTACCGGTTTTGCGCTGAGCGCAGGCGATGGGGCTGACATGGACGGGCCTGGCATCGACGGGGCTGCAGGCGCGACAACAAAAGGCTCTGCGGTCGCCTCAGGGCGATGACGAAAGGCAAACGATTGGGGAATACCGATCGAGGCCATGCCCATGCGCCCCAACAGGCTGCCCTCGGCAGGGCCGATGAACAGCACGCCGTCGTCGCGGGTCATGCGCTTGAGCGCTTCGAAACCCTGACGCTGAGTGTCGACGTCGAAGTAGATCAGCAGGTTGCGACAGAACACGAAATCGTAGGCCGACTGCGCCACCAGCAGGGTCGGATCCAACAGGTTACCGGCCTGGAAACTGACCCGCTCGCAAACCTTCTCGTCGACGCGATAGCCATCTTCGACCTGCGCGAAATAGCGCTCGCGAAAACCGAGCTGGTCACCGCGAAAGGAATTCTTGCCATACACCGCGCGGCGCGCACGCTGCAGCGACAGGGGGCTGATGTCCACCGCCTCGACCTTGAACTGCTGCGGCTGCAATCCGGCATCGAACAGGGCCATGGCAATCGAATAGGGCTCTTCGCCCGTCGAGCACGGCAGGCTGAGGATGCGCAGCGGGCGCGCGCCGCTCAGTTGCGCGATGCGTGCGGCGGCCAGTTTGCCGAGGGTGCCGAACGATTCCGGGTAACGAAAAAACCACGTCTCGGGCACGATCACCGCTTCGATCAGCGCCTGTTGTTCCTCAGGCGAGCTCAGCAACAGTTGCCAGTAGGCGTCGGCATCATCGGCCTTGACGCTGGTGCAGCGCTGGCGCACCGCGCGCTCGATGATGGCCTCGCCCACCGACGCCACATCCAGGCCGATGCGGCTCTTGAGAAAGGCGAAGAAACGCGCGTCCGAAGTCATGGCGCGGCCTCTAGGGTTTCAAGGTCCAGAGGCTGGGCGGGGAACAGCAAATCGCGCACCGGGTCGGTGAGCAAATCCTGCACCTTGATCCACTGCAACAAACCCAGCTCATCTTCACGCACCGGCCCCAGATACGGCGCCTCGCGGTTGTCCAGGCCATAAGCCTTGAACTCGTTAACGGCGCAGCGAAGGGTGTCGGTGGCCTGTTCGAGAATCAGCCCGAGACGCTGCGCCGGACGATCCCCGCCCAGACGATACGTGACCAGCACCAGCCGCGTGCTGGTGCGCAGCGGAGCAGGCTCACCAAAGGTCAGCGCACTCAAGTCGATGACCGGCACCACTGCGCCTCGATGGGCAAAAACGCCCGCCACCCAGTGGGGCGCGCGGGCGATGGGCTTGAGCACCAGACGCGGCAGCACTTCGGCGACTTCAGTCGCCTCCAGCGCATAGCGTTCCTGCCCGATACGAAACAGCAGGAACAGTTTGTTCTTGGGCAAGATCGCCGTGCCGCGCTTGGCTGAGTGCTCGGTCATGGTCCGGACTCAGACCTTGAAACGCGAAACGCCGCTGCGCAGTCCCACCGCCACCTGGCTCAACTCGTCGATGGCGAAGCTGGCCTGACGCAGGGACTCGACAGTCTGGCTGCTGGCGTCGCCCAGCTGGACCAACGCCTGGTTGATCTGCTCGGCGCCGGTGGCCTGGGCCTGCATGCCCTCGTTGACCATCAACACCCGCGGCGCGAGCGCCTGAACCTGATGGATAATTTGCGAAAGCTGCTCGCCGACCTGAGTCACTTCGAACATGCCGCGACGCACTTCCTCGGAGAATTTGTCCATGCCCATCACACCCGCCGACACCGCCGACTGGATCTCGCGCACCATCTGCTCGATGTCGTAGGTGGCCACGGCGGTCTGATCCGCCAAACGCCGCACTTCAGTCGCCACAACGGCAAAACCACGGCCATACTCGCCGGCCTTTTCAGCCTCGATGGCGGCGTTCAGGGACAGCAGGTTGGTCTGGTCGGCGACCTTGACGATGGTCACCACCACCTGATTGATATTGCCGGCTTTCTCATTGAGGATCGCCAGCTTGGAGTTCACCAGATCCGCTGCGCCCATTACCGAATGCATGGTCTCTTCCATGCGCGCCAGGCCCTGCTGGCCGGAGCCTGCAAGGATCGAAGCCTGATCGGCCGCGGTGGTCACCTCGGTCATGGTGCGTACCAGATCACGGGAGGTCGCGGCGATTTCACGGGAGGTCGCGCCAATCTCAGTGGTGGTGGCGGCGGTTTCGGTGGCGGTGGCCTGTTGCTGTTTGGAGGTGGCAGCGATCTCGGTCACCGAGGTGGTGACTTGTACCGACGAGCGCTGCGCCTGAGACACCAGCGCGGCCAGTTCAGTGACCATGTCGTTGAAGCCGGTCTGCACCGAGTTGAATTCGTCCTGGCGATCAAGGTTCAGGCGGTTGCTCAAGTCCCCGGTGCGCATCACTTCGAGAATCCGCACGATGCGGTTCATCGGCGCCAGAATCGCACGCATCAACAACAGGCCACAGCCTGCCGCCGCGAGAACGGCAATGATCAGGGAAATGCCCAACGTGATTTTGGCGCTGGAAACCGCAGCCTGGATGTTGTCCGAAGCACGGTCGGCGTTGATCTTGTTCTTGGTGCCCAGCGCGTTGAGTATCTTGCGACCGTCAAACCACATCGGGGTCATTTGCTCAGCGAAAATGCGTTGCGCCAAGGCGAAATTGTCACCTTGATAAGCGCCCAGAATGCTGTTGAGCAACAGCCCGTAACGCTCGCGCAACTGCAGAAACTGCGCGAAATCATTGCGATCGGAGTCTTCGAAGATGCTCTTCTGATAACTGGCAATCTGCGCTTGCAGGCGGTCATCGAATTCTTTGTATTGATCTTCCTCAGCGTTGGTCAGGCTGCGCCCCGCGCCCTCGGCGAGCAATTGCTGAGTGAGCACATAGCTTTCTACCCAGGCGCCGCGCACGGTGCTGCTGTAATAGACGCCCGGCAGCGCATCGAGACGGACTTGGTCGCCGCTGTTTTCAATGACCAGCAACCGGTTGAAAGCCACGACCACCATCAGCAGCATGATGGCGATGATTACAGCGAAGCTCGCCAAAATACGTTGACGCAACGTCCAGTTCTTCACAGTCAGCCCTCAAGAGTTCAACACCGGCAAAACCGGGTTCAAGAAGCGGACCGACAGACGGCCCAACGCGAGCGGAGTATAGCCTAGTGCCTTGTCAATAAACCGGGCTGTTTCCGACATAACTTACGTAATTACGCACACCTACAACGGATATTTCTGACAGGTTATCGGCTTCGGGAGAGTTTGCTTGATGGCGATCAAGTAGAGAGGGATGTCACACAGACCTGTGGGAGCCAGCAAGCTGACTCCCACACGGGATAATCGTAGTCAGTTCGAGAGCTGAGCCTGGCGCACCTGATTTTCCAGCTCGGCTTTCAACCCCGGCGCGAGCTTCAGTTGCTTGGCCAGCTCATCCAGATACGCGCGCTCCATGAAGTGCTCTTCATCGACCATCATCACGCTGGCCAGGTACATCTCGGCGGCGATTTCCGGGGTGTGCGCCGATCGGGCGACGTCAACGGGGTCCAGCGGCTTGTTCAGTTCGGCATGCAGCCAGTGCTGCAACTCCTGATCCCCGGTCAGCCGGGTGAATTCACCTTCGATCAGCTGCCGTTCATTGTCATCGACATGGCCATCGGCTTTGGCGGCGGCTACCAGCGCCCGAAGAATCGCTTCACTGTGCTGCTCGACCTGAGCGGGCGGCACCCGGTCGACGGTCTGCGGCTGGCTGGGCCCGGCGCCGGCCTGATTGGCCTGCCAGTTACCGTAGGCCTTGTACGCCAGCACGCCCAGCGCCGCCAGCCCGCCGTAGGTCAGGGCCTTGCCGCCGATCTTGCGCGCACTTTTGTTGCCCAGCAGCAAGCCCATCGCCCCCGCTGCCAAGGCGCCGCCACCTGCGCCCGAGAGCAAACCACCCAGATTGCCGCCGCCCACTTTGCCCAACAGGTCATTAAGCCCGCCCTGCGAGCCCTGGCCTTGTGAAGCGTGATGGGACGACTGGCCAGTCTTTTTCTGCAACAAGTCCTGACCGGATTTCAACAGCTGATCGAGCAAGCCACGGGTATTCATGGGAAACCTCCTGAAATGGATAAACGATCCGACCCGCAGGGTAAGGCGAAGTCGTTCGGGCCAGAGTTCAGGAGTGCTTCCGGATGTTGCAGATGCGCGCGCGAGCCGGTCAGGCCATTCGATAAAAACGATATACACTGCAAAGATTCTAAAAATCACGCCTGAGTCGTTCTTCCATGATGACGCTACGCCAGATCCGCCACTTCATCGCCGTGGCCGAAACCGGCTCGATCTCCGCCGCCGCGCAAGCCGTGTTCATTTCCCAATCGACCCTGACGCTGGCCATTCAGCAGCTGGAAGAGGAGATCGGCGTCAACCTGTTCAGCCGCCACGCCAAAGGCATGACCCTTACCCACCAGGGGCATCAGTTCCTGCGTCAGGCGCACCTGATTCTCGCCACCGTGGAAAACGCCAAACGCAGCCTGCAGCAAGGTGCCGAGCAAGTGGCCGGTCAGTTGGTGATCGGGGTAACGAGCCTGGTGGCGGGCTATTACCTGGCGGATCTGCTGACCCGCTTTCAGCGCGCCTACCCCAACGTCGACATCCGGGTGATGGAAGACGAACGCCCCTACATCGAGCATTTGCTGGTCAGCGGCGAGATCGACATCGGCGTGTTGATCCTTTCCAACCTCGAAGACCGTCACGCCCTGCAGACGGAAGTTCTCACCCACTCGCCCTACCGACTCTGGTTGCCCGCCCAGCACCCGTTGCTCGACCAGGACAACATCAACCTGACGGACGTCGCCCATGAGCCGCTGATTCAGCTCAACGTCGACGAAATGGGCAGCAACGCCCAGCGCATCTGGTCTCGCGCAGGGTTGCAGCCGAAAGTGACTTTACGCACGGCCTCGACCGAAGCGGTGCGCAGCCTGGTGGCGGCGGGACTCGGGGTGTCGATCCAGCCGGACATGACCTACCGCCCCTGGTCGCTGGAAGGCGACATCATCGAGGCCCGCCCTATTGCCGACCTGACCCAGACGCTGGACGTGGGTCTGGCATGGCGTCGCGGCACGGCTCGGCCATCATTGGTCGACCCGTTTCTTAGCGTCGCCCGCGAACAGCCGCATCCGGGGCGCAGGCCATCGATTTAATCGAACGCTGCGTTCTGTATTTAGAATTTGTCGACCACTGCAGGGGGTATTAGGCTCTGAGGCTTGGGGAACAAAAAGTTTCAACACATTTCAAGGCTGAACACCGTCCTGTGGGAGTGAGCTTGCTTACGATGGAAGCTGTTCAACCCATGCAAGCGTGTCCGGAGCGAAGGATTGTTCGTGAGCAAGCTCACTTCCACAGTCGATCAGTTGACCGTTCAACCGCTGAGCACCACCACCGAATTAAGGAAGCTTCGAACAATGGCTGGCGACGCGAACCCACAACTCTCTACCGCTTTGCTCATCGATGGCGAGCAGGTCGCAGGTCAGGGTTTTGTCGAGCCGATCCTCAACCCGGCCACCGGCGAGGTTCTGACCCATATTGCCGAGGCCAGCACCGAGCAGGTCGAGAGCGCCATTCTGGCCGCCAACCGCGCCTTCCCCGCCTGGTCACGGACTACGCCGCAGCAACGCTCGAACATCCTGCTGGGCATCGCCGATGCCATCGAAAGGAACGCCGATCACCTCGCGCAACTGGAAGCCCTCAATTGCGGCAAGCCCCTGCACCTGGCGCGTCAGGACGACCTGACCGCGACGGTCGACGTGTTCCGCTTCTTTGCCGGTGCCGTGCGCTGCCAGACCGGCCAGCTCTGCGGCGAATACGTGCCGGGCTACACCAGCATGGTGCGGCGTGACCCGATTGGCGTGGTCGCCTCGATTGCGCCGTGGAACTACCCGATCATGATGGCTGCCTGGAAAATCGCCCCGGCCCTGGCGGCAGGCAACACCCTGGTGTTCAAACCCTCCGAACACACACCGCTGTCGGTGCTGGCGCTGGCCCCGGTGTTCGCCGAGCTGTTGCCCAAGGGCGTGATCAACATCATTTGCGGAGGCGGCGAAGGGGTCGGCAGTCATCTGGTCAGCCACCCGAAGATCCGCATGGTCTCGCTGACCGGGGATATCGTCACCGGCCAGAAGATCCTTCAGGCCGCCGCGAAAACCCTCAAACGCACCCACCTCGAACTGGGCGGCAAGGCGCCGGTGATCGTCTGCAACGACGCCGACATCGCCGCCGTGGTCGAGGGCGTGCGCACCTACGGCTATTACAACGCCGGTCAGGATTGCACCGCCGCCTGCCGCATCTACGCCCAGGCCGGGATTCACGACCAGCTGGTCGCCGAACTGGGCGCGGCGGTCAATAGCCTGCGCTTTGCCGGCAAGCGCGATGCCGATAACGAAATCGGTCCGCTGATCAGCCCCCGTCAGCGCGACCGCGTCGCCAGTTTCGTCGAACGCGCCCTGAGCCAGCCGCACATCGAGCGGGTTACCGGCGCTGCCGTGCATTCAGGCCCCGGTTTCTTCTATCAGCCAACGCTGCTCGCGGGCTGCAAACAGGGCGATGAAATCGTCCAGCGCGAAGTGTTCGGCCCGGTGGTGACCGTGACCCGCTTCGACGAGCTGTCGCAAGCCGTGGACTGGGCCAACGATTCCGAATACGGCCTGGCTTCGTCGATCTGGACGCAGAATCTGGATAAGGCCATGCAGGTCGCGGCGCGCCTGCAATACGGCTGCACCTGGATCAACAGCCATTTCATGCTGGTCAGCGAAATGCCCCACGGCGGCTTGAAGCGCTCGGGGTATGGCAAGGATTTGTCCAGCGATTCGCTTCAGGACTACAGCGTGGTGCGCCACATCATGGCCCGTCACGGCAACGATCTGACTTGAACAGGAGCGCCATTTCGGCTTCATCCAACACCGCTACGCTAATAAGAGCTTGAAACAAGCACGCAGCACCGCGTCACCGTTCAAAACTGCCCCGACCATAATTTGAAAAAGAGGGAACCCCACCATGTCAGTGCAAAAGACTGCGCTTCTGAGCGCCATCATCACCGCGTTGTTCGCCAGCGGCACCGTGCAGGCGGCCGAAACGCTCAAGGCTGTCGGCGACGGCGAAGGCCAGCTGGATATCGTGGCGTGGCCGGGTTACATCGAACGGGGCGAAAGCGACAAGGCCTATGACTGGGTCAGCGGTTTCGAAAAGGAGACCGGTTGCAAGGTCAACGTCAAGACCGCCGCGACCTCCGACGAGATGGTCAGCCTGATGACCAAGGGCGGTTATGACCTGGTGACGGCGTCGGGCGATGCCTCGCTGCGTCTGGTGGCCGGCAAGCGCGTGCAGCCGATCAATACCGATCTGATCCCCAACTGGAAAACCCTCGACCCGCGCCTCAAGGACGGCCCGTGGTACACCGTCCACAAGCAGACCTATGGCACGCCCTATCAGTGGGGCCCCAACGTGCTGATGTACAACACCAACGTGTTCAAGACCCCGCCGGTGAGCTGGAGCGTGGTGTTCGAGGCCCAGGATCTGCCCGACGGCAAGCCGAACAAAGGCCGCGTGCAGGCCTACGACGGCCCGATCTACATCGCCGACGCCGCGCTGTACCTGAAGACCGCCAAGCCGGAACTGAAGATCGAAGACCCCTACCAACTGACCGAAACCCAGTACAAGGCCGTGCTTGACCTGCTGCGCGCGCAACACCCGCTGGTGCACCGCTACTGGCATGACGCGACCGTGCAGATGAGTGACGTGAAAAACGAAGGCGTCGCGGCGTCCAGCTCGTGGGGCTACATGGTCAACGGCCTGGTCGCCGACAAACAGCCGGTCGCCTCGACCATCCCGCAGGAAGGCGCCACCGGCTGGGCCGATACCACCATGCTGCACGCCGACGCCAAGCACCCGAACTGCGCCTACAAGTGGATGGACTGGTCGCTGCAACCCAAAGTCCAGGGCGATGTAGCGGCCTGGTTCGGTTCGCTGCCGGTGGTGCCTGCGGCGTGCAAGGCCAGCGACCTGCTGGGCGCCGAAGGCTGCGCCACCAACGGCTTCGACCTGTTCGACAAGATCGCCTTCTGGAAAACCCCGCAGGCCGAGGGTGGCAAGTACGTGCCCTACAGCCGCTGGACCCAGGATTACATCGCGATCATGGGTGGGCGGTAGTTCCCTAACCCGCGCGCCAGGCGCAATTTCTGTGGGAGCCGGCTTGCTGGCGAATGGGGTAGGTCATTCAACATTGCAGTGCCTGACCTGACGCATTCGTCGGAACGCCGCCCGCACCAAGCCGGCTCCCACAAAGGCGACCGCGCAAGATTCCAGATCCCCGCTTTCACCAGAGTTTTCAATCATGACCCTTGCAGTCCAGTTCACCCACGTTTCCCGGCAGTTCGGCGAAGTGAAGGCCGTTGACCGGGTTTCCATCGACATCAAGGACGGCGAGTTCTTTTCCATGCTCGGCCCATCGGGCTCGGGCAAGACCACCTGCCTGCGTCTGATCGCAGGCTTCGAACAACCCAATGCAGGCTCGATCCGGATCCATGGTGAAGAGGCCGCAGGCCTGCCGCCGTATCAGCGCGACGTCAACACGGTGTTTCAGGATTACGCCCTCTTCCCGCACATGAACGTGCGCGACAACGTTGGCTATGGCCTTAAGGTCAAGGGCGTCGGCAAAAGCGAACGCCTGGCCCGCGCCGAAGAGGCCCTGAGCATGGTGGCGCTGGGCGGCTATGGCGATCGCAAGCCGGTGCAGCTCTCCGGAGGTCAGCGTCAGCGTGTGGCTCTGGCTCGCGCACTGGTCAATCGCCCTCGCGTATTGCTGCTCGACGAACCCCTCGGCGCCCTTGATCTGAAGCTGCGCGAGCAGATGCAGAGCGAGCTGAAAAAGCTGCAACGCCAGTTGGGCATCACCTTCATCTTCGTCACCCACGATCAGACCGAAGCGCTGTCGATGTCCGACCGCGTGGCCGTGTTCAACAAAGGCCGCATCGAGCAGGTTGACACCCCGCGCAATCTGTACATGAAGCCGGCCACCACGTTCGTCGCCGAATTCGTCGGCACCTCCAACGTGCTGCGCGGCGAGCTGGCGCAACAGCTCAGTGGAAAGCCCAATGCGTTCTCGATTCGTCCCGAGCACATCCGCTTTGCCGATGGCCCGGTGGACAGTCACGAGATCGAAGTCAGCGGGCTGCTCCACGACATTCAGTACCAAGGCAGCGCCACGCGCTTCGAGCTGAAACTGGACAACGGCCAGACCCTGAGCGTCAGCCAGGCCAACACCCAATGGCTGGATACCAGCGCGCAGCACCAGCCCGGCCAGCGCGTCACCGCACGCTGGGCCCGCGAGGCGATGATCCCGCTGCATGACGCCGTTGCCGAGGCACAGTGAGATGAGCCAGACACTCGCCCATTCAGCGCCGGTACCGGGGCAATCGCCCATCCGGCGCTTCTCCAATCTGCTGTATCGACGGCCAAACCTGTACCTGTCGCTGCTGCTGATCCCGCCGCTGCTGTGGTTCGGCGCGATCTACCTCGGCTCGCTGCTGGGGTTGCTGTGGCAGGGCTTCTACACCTTCGACGACTTCAGCATGACGGTCACCCCGGACATGACGCTGGTCAACTTTGGCGCGCTGTTCAATCCGGCGAATTTCGACGTGATCCAGCGCACCCTGGCCATGGCCGTCGCCGTGTCCATCGCCAGCGCCATCGTCGCCTTTCCCATCGCCTACTACATGGCGCGTTACACCACGGGCAAGACCAAGGCGTTTTTCTACATCGCGGTGATGATGCCGATGTGGGCCAGTTACATCGTCAAGGCCTACGCCTGGACGCTGCTGCTGGCCAAGGGCGGCGTGGCGCAGTGGTTCGTGCAGCATCTTGGGCTGGAACCACTGTTGCAAGTGATTCTGGGGATCCCTGGCGTCGGCGGCAGCACCTTGTCGACTTCCCATCTGGGGCGCTTTCTGGTGTTCGTCTACATCTGGCTGCCTTTCATGATCCTGCCGATCCAGGCCTCCCTCGAACGCCTGCCGCCCTCGCTACTGCAAGCCTCGGCCGACCTGGGCGCCAAGCCTCGGCAGACCTTCATGCAGGTGATCCTGCCGCTGTCGGTGCCCGGCATCGCAGCAGGTTCGATCTTCACCTTTTCGCTGACGTTGGGCGACTTCATCGTGCCGCAGCTGATCGGCCCACCGGGCTACTTCATCGGCAGCATGGTCTACGCCCAGCAGGGCGCCATCGGCAACATGCCCATGGCGGCGGCCTTCACCCTGGTGCCGATTGTGCTGATCGCCATTTACCTGTCCATCGTCAAACGACTGGGGGCTTTCGATGCACTCTGAAAAATCATCATGGGGCCTGAAAATCGCCGCCTGGGGCGGGCTGGTGTTTCTGCACTTCCCGATCCTGATCATCTTCATGTACGCCTTCAACACCGAAGACGCGGCGTTCAGCTTTCCGCCCCAGGGCTTCACGTTGAAGTGGTTCAGCGTGGCGTTCTCGCGGCCCGACGTGCTGGAGTCGATCAAGCTGTCGCTGCAGATCGCCTGCGTCGCGACCTTGATCGCCTTGGTGCTCGGCACCCTGGCGTCGGCAGCGTTGTATCGCCGGGACTTCTTTGGCAAGGACGGCATCTCGCTGATGCTGATCCTGCCCATCGCCCTGCCGGGCATCATCACAGGGCTCGCGCTGCTGTCGGCGTTCAAGACGCTGGGGATCGAGCCCGGGATGTTCACCATCATCGTCGGCCACGCGACCTTCTGCGTGGTGATCGTCTACAACAACGTCATCGCCCGCCTGCGCCGCACCTCCCACAGTCTGATCGAGGCCTCGATGGACCTGGGTGCCGACGGCTGGCAGACCTTCCGCTACATCATCATGCCCAACCTCGGCTCCGCGCTGTTGGCGGGCGGGATGCTGGCGTTTGCGCTGTCGTTCGACGAAATCATCGTCACCACCTTTACCGCCGGCCACGAACGCACCTTGCCGATCTGGCTGCTCAATCAACTCAGCCGCCCGCGCGATGTGCCGGTGACCAACGTCGTCGCGATGCTGGTGATGCTCGTAACCATGCTGCCGATCCTGGGCGCCTATTACCTGACACGCGGCGGTGAAAGCGTGGCCGGTAGCGGCGGTAAGTGAATCTGGCTCCCTGTAGAAGCGCGCTTGCCCGCGATTGCGTTGTGTCAGTCAACTCATTGGGTGCAGGTAAACCGCCATCGCGGGCAAGCGCGTTCCTACAAAGGGCCGCGTGTGAATCAAAGAAATATCGGCAGGCCAACGTGCCTCACGAAATAGCCAACAGATTCAACAAGAGGACAACCCCATGCAAACCAAACTGCTGATCAACGGCCATCTGGTCGCCGGTGAAGGTCCCGCGCAACCTGTGTTCAACCCGGCGCTGGGCCGGGTGCTGGTGGAGATCAACGAAGCCACCGAAGGCCAGGTCGACACCGCCGTACGCGCTGCCGATGCTGCGTTTGAAAGCTGGTCGCAGACGGCGCCCAAAGACCGTTCCCTGCTGCTGTTAAAACTGGCCGACGCCATCGACGCCAACGCCGAAGAACTGGCCAAGCTCGAGTCGGACAATTGCGGCAAGCCCTACCACGCCGCGTTGAACGACGAGTTGCCGGCCATCGCCGACGTGTTCCGATTCTTCGCCGGCGCCAGCCGCTGCATGAGCGGTTCGGCGGCCGGTGAATACCTGCCGGGGCACACCTCGATGATCCGGCGCGACCCGGTGGGCGTGATCGCCTCCATCGCACCGTGGAACTACCCGCTGATGATGGTCGCCTGGAAAATCGCCCCGGCCCTGGCTGCTGGCAATACCGTGGTGTTGAAGCCTTCCGAGCAAACCCCGCTGACTGCCCTGCGTCTGGTGGAATTGGCCAACGACATCTTCCCGGCAGGCGTGCTGAACCTGGTGTTCGGGCGTGGCCAGAGCGTCGGCTACCCGCTGGTGACCCACCCGAAAGTGCGCATGGTCTCGCTGACCGGCTCCATCGCCACCGGCTCACACATCATTTCCAGCACCGCCGACAGCGTCAAACGCATGCACATGGAACTGGGCGGCAAGGCGCCGGTGATCATTTTCGACGACGCCGACATCGATGCGGCGGTCGAGGGCATTCGCACCTTCGGCTTCTATAACGCCGGCCAGGACTGCACCGCCGCCTGCCGCATCTACGCGCAAAAAGGCATCTACGAGACATTCGTGCAGAAGCTGGGCGAAGCCGTGAGCACGATCACGGTCGGTCAGCAGGATGATCCTGAAACCGAACTCGGCCCGCTGATCACCGCCCAGCATCGCGACCGCGTGGTGGGCTTCGTCGAGCGCGCCATCGCGCAATCCCATATTCGCCTGATCACCGGCGGCAAAGCCATCGAAGGCAATGGCTTCTTCTTCCAGCCAACGGTGATTGCCGACGCGCAGCAGGATGACGAAATCGTGCGACGCGAAGTGTTCGGGCCGGTGGTGTCGGTGACGCAGTTCGACGATGAGGCCCAGGTGCTGGGCTGGGCCAACGATTCGGATTACGGCCTGGCGTCGTCGGTGTGGACTCAGGACGTCGGCCGCGCCCATCGCCTCTCGGCCCGCCTGCAATACGGCTGCACCTGGGTGAATACGCACTTCATGCTGGTCAGCGAAATGCCCCACGGCGGTCAGAAGTTGTCCGGCTACGGCAAGGACATGTCCATGTATGGCCTTGAGGACTACACCACGGTACGGCATGTGATGTTCAAGCACTGATACCGTGGCAATCCAGGCCTGCGTAGCAGCACGGCTTGCCGGCGGTGGCGTCGGCAAGATCGCTGCCGCCGACCGCCGACAGCGATGCCGAACAGCTGAGACAACTGGGCTACACCTCCAACTTCAAGCGCATCATGAGCCTGTGGAAAACTGATTAGAATTTGACATCACCGCGCAACCCCTGCGCCGATCCATGGTCAACACCTTTGACGCTGCTTTGGATGGGCGGGGGATTTTTGCTATTCGTTCGATTACTCAAATCTCACATCCCACTCCATTGACCACTCAAATGGATAGGATGGGTGAGGATTGTTAGGCTCCGGCTCCATACACTGATGACCCCTGACTGGAGCTTGCCTCGTTGACCAGATATTCGCGATTTCCTGCAGGTGACAGTGAGGCCGCTCGTACTCTTTCGGGAATCGATTGGAGCGTGTCATCCCTTGGGCCCATGGAGCAGTGGCCAGCAGCGCTAAAGATCCACCTCAATCTGATCCTCAATTCCCCCGAGTCGATGTACCTGCTGTGGGGGCCGGATCTGCTGTTTTTTCACAACGACGCCTACGCCCCCGTCCTCGGCCCGCGTCTGGACAAAGCCATGGGCGCGCGCATGCAGGAGCTGTGGTCGGATGTTTGGGATCAGGTGCTGCCCAATGTGGAAAATGCCTTGCGCGGCATTCCCTATCAATGCGAAGACCTGCCGCTGACCATGGCGCGTTACGGCGAGATCGAGCGAACCTGGTGGTCCTTTTCCTTCTCGCCGCTGATCGATGAAAACAATGAGGTTGCGGGTCTGCTCTGCGTCACCAATGAAACCACCAAACGCGTCCTCGACCAGCGCGCCTTGAGAGCCAGCGAAAAACGTCGGCTGGAGCTGATTGCTGACCTGGAACGTCAGGTGATCGAGCGCACCCATGAGCGGGGTCTGACCTGGCAGGTCAGCCCGGAGCTGCTGTCGGTCATGACTCAGGACCTCCACTTTGAGACCACCAACCCTGCATGGCGGCTGACCCTGGGTTGGTCGGAGGAGGAGCTGTCGAAGAAGGCCTTTGCTGATCTGCTGCACCCCGATGACGCCACCCGCAGCCTTGAAGCCTTCGGCGCCCTGACGCACAATCATCCCGTACTGAACCTGGAAAACCGCTACCGCCGCAAGGACGGCAGCTATCGTTGGTTGTCGTGGGTGGCAGTACCCGAGGGCGGCAAGATGTATTGCAGCGCGCGGGACATCACCCTTGAAAAGCAACAGGCCGACGCCCTGCGCGTAGCCGAAGATGCGTTGCGCCAATCGCAGAAAATGGAAGCCGTAGGGCAGCTCACCGGTGGCCTGGCCCATGATTTCAACAACCTGCTGATGGGCGTCAGCGGCAATATCGAACTGCTCAAGCGCCGGGTCGACAAAGGGCGCACCGAACACCTGGACCGCTATATCGACTCGGCGCTGGAAGGCTCACGCCGCGCCGCCGCGCTGACTCACCGGTTGCTGGCCTTCTCGCGCAGGCAGACCCTGGACCCCACCTCCACCGATGTCGATCAACTGGTCGAAGGCATGGCCGAGCTGATCCGCCGCACGGTAGGGCCTTCCATCGCCATGGATGTCATCGCTACGCCAGGCCTGTGGAAAACGCTGGTGGACGCCCATCAACTGGAAAACGCCCTGCTCAACCTGTGCCTGAACGCCCGTGATGCGATGCCTGACGGCGGCCAGCTGCTGATCGAAACCGGCAACAAAACCCTCAACAGCGACGAGGCCCAAGAACTGCAGCTGGCCGAGGGGCACTACGTCATGCTGTGCGTAAGCGACAACGGCAGTGGTATGAGCAGCGATGTCATCAAGCGCGCCTTCGACCCGTTTTTCACCACCAAACCCTTTGGCATGGGCACCGGCTTGGGGCTGTCGATGATCTACGGCTTCGCCCGCCAGTCCGGGGGTGGCGTGCACATTCAGTCGACCCTCGGCCGGGGCACGCAGGTGCGCATCTATCTGCCAGCGCCGAGCGAGATGGCGGTAACGGCCGATAGCGCAGCCAGCGTCTCCCCCGTCAGACAGGCCAGTGGCAGAGAAACCGTGATGGTGGTGGACGACGAGCCATCGGTGCGTGCGCTGATGGTCGAAGTGCTGAGCGATCAGGGCTATGACGTGCTGGAAGCCGGCACCGGCGCGGCAGCCCTGGAAATCCTGCAGACGTCTCAGGCAATCGACCTGCTGGTTTCAGACGTCGGCCTGCCCGGTGGCATGAATGGTCGGCAACTGGCGGATGCGGCGCGGGTGTTGCGACCGGAGCTGAAGGTGTTGTTCGTCACGGGATACGCTGAAAACGCGGCGCTGGACAAAGGCAAACTGGCGCCGGGGATGCATGTGCTGACCAAGCCATTTTCGATTCCGGTGCTTGGCGCGCGGGTGAAGGGGTTGTTGGAGGATCAATAGCGCACACTGCTGTAGGAGCGGACTCATTCGCTCCTACAGAGGTCAATCTGCATCCACTCAATCGCGCAAATCGGACTCATGGATCGGCTGATCACGATGGGTCGCCCGCTGATACTGTGCTGGCCACACCGCCTGACGTCCGCCCAGATCGTCATCGGCGTGCAGCGGCCAATAAGGGTCGCGCAGCAGCTCGCGCGCCAGCAGGATCAGATCAGCCTGCCCCGTGCGCAAAATAGTGTCGGCCTGATACGGCTCGGTGATCATGCCCACTGTCCCGGTGGCGATGCCGGATTCGCTGCGCACACGCCCCGCAAACTCGGTCTGATACCCCGGCCCCACCGGAATCTCTGCATTGGCGGCCGTTCCACCCGACGACACATCGATCAGGTCGACACCCAGGGTTTTCAGGCGTTTGGCCAGCTCAACCGTTTCGTCCGGGTTCCAGCCGTCTTCCACCCAGTCCGTGGCCGACACACGCACAAACAGCGGCAGCTCTTCAGGCCAGACCTTGCGCACCGCTTCGGTGACCTGAAGCGTCAGGCGAATGCGGTTTTCGAACGAGCCGCCATATTGATCGCGGCGCTGATTGCTCAACGGCGACAAGAACTGATGCAGCAGATAGCCATGGGCGGCGTGGATTTCCACGACACTGAAACCTGCTGTCAGCGCACGTTTCGCGGCGTCGACGAAGGCTTGAATCACTGTCTGGATCTGCTCTTCTTCAAGGGGCGTGGGTGGGGTGTGTTGCGGGTCGAAGGCGATCTTCGACGGCCCCCATGGCGTCCAGCCACCCTGGTCTGCGGGGATGCTGCCGTGTTTGCCCAGCCATGGGCGCCAGGTGCTGGCCTTGCGCCCGGCATGGGCCAGCTGAATGCCGGCGACGGCGCCTTGGGCCCTGATAAATCGGGTAATGCGTTGTAGCGGCTCGATATGTTCGTCGCTCCAAATGCCAAGGTCTTCGGGGGTGATGCGGCCATCGCGGGTCACCGCTGCCGCCTCGGTAAAAATCAGTCCGGCGCCACCCACGGCTCGACTGCCCAGATGGACCAGATGCCAGTCATTGGCCAGGCCGTCCTGGGACGAGTACTGGCACATCGGCGAGACCACGATGCGATTGCGCAGCTCAAGCTGACGCAGGGTGTAGGGTTCAAGCAGCAGGCTCATGGGCACCTCTCAAGTCGCGTTAGCAGGTCCTTTTGTTCTGAACCTAGAGCCTAGTCGACAACGTGAGATAAGTAGCGGTTCCTGCCGGGAAGTCAGCGCGGTGAAATGTGCGCGACCATCAACTGCACGGTTTCATTACCGCGAAACTCGTTCAAGTCCAGCTTGTAGGCCAGCTCGACCCAGCGCACGGTCGGGTTCGGCCAGACATCGCGGTCAACGCCAAAGGCAATGCCATCGAGTTTCACGGTGCCGCATTCAGTCTTGAGTACCATCTTCAGATGCCGCTCGCCGACCACACGCTGCTCCACCAGCTGGAATACGCCATGAAACAGCGGCTCCGGAAAGTGCTGCCCCCACGGCCCGGCATTGCGCAGCGCACGGGCCAGTTCCAGATGAAACTCCTCGACCGCCAGCGTGCCATCGGACAGCAGACGCCCGGTGAGGTCCTCTTCAGTGAGCTGACGACGCACTTCGGCATCGAACGCCTCGGCGAACGCCGGGAAATTCTCCGCCGGCAACGACAGCCCGGCGGCCATGGCGTGTCCCCCAAACTTGCTGATCAGCTCAGGGTGCTTTGCCGCCACAGCGTCCAGCGCATCGCGAATATGGAAGCCCGGCACCGAACGCGCCGAGCCCTTCAACACGCCCTCCCCCGCACTGGCAAAGGCGATGGTCGGGCGGTGATAACGCTCTTTCAGGCGCGAGGCAAGAATGCCGATCACACCCTGGTGCCACTCAGCCTCATACAGACACAGGCCGAACGGCATTGACTCGACCGGCAAGTCCTTGAGCTGGGCCAGGGCTTCGCGCTGCATGCCCTGCTCGATGGACTTGCGGTCCTGATTGAGCTCGTCGAGCTGCACGGCCATTTCCCGCGCCAGGGTTTCGTCATCGCAAAGCAGGCATTCGATGCCCAGGCTCATGTCGTCCAGACGCCCCGCCGCGTTCAGACGAGGGCCAAGAATGAAACCCAGGTCGGTCGAGGTGATGCGCGATGGCTCGCGGCGTGCGACTTCCAGAATCGCGCGCAGCCCCGGACGCGCGCGCCCGGCACGAATGCGCATCAGGCCCTGATGCACGAGAATGCGGTTGTTGGCGTCCAGCGGCACGACGTCGGCCACGCTGCCCAGCGCCACCAAGTCGAGCAACTCACCCAGATTCGGTTGCGCACGGCCATTGGCCTCGAACCAGCCGATCTCACGCAAGCGCGCACGCAGGGCCATCAGCACATAGAACATCACGCCGACACCCGCGAGCGCCTTGCTCGGGAACGTGCAGCCGGGCTGGTTGGGGTTGACGATGGCATCAGCCGCCGGCAGCTCGTGACCCGGCAAGTGGTGGTCGGTGACCAACACCTGCAAGCCCGCCGCCTTGGCCGCTGCCACGCCTTCGACGCTAGAGATGCCGTTGTCCACGGTCATCAACAGGTCAGGCTGACGCTCCAGCGCGACCTTGACGATTTCCGGGGTCAGGCCATAACCGTATTCGAAGCGGTTGGGCACCAGATAGTCGACGTGGGCGGCGCCCAGCAGACGCAGGCCAAGGACACCGACGGTACTGGCGGTCGCGCCATCAGCGTCGAAGTCACCGACGATGAGGATACGCTGGCGCTGCTGCAAGGCAGTTACCAGCAGGTCCACCGCTGCATCGATCCCCTTGAGCTGCTGATACGGGATCAACCGCGCCAGCCCCTTGTCCAGCTCCTCTTGGGACACCACGCCGCGCGAGGCGTACAGACGGGTCAACAAAGGTGGCAGATCGCCAAGAAATGGCAGGGTGTCGGGCAACTGACGTGATTCGATGCGCATGCGGGTTCCGCTGATGTTCTTCTGTTGAAGCTAGATGTGGGGGGGTTGAGAACGGCGATCAGCCGCGCTCACCCGCCAGCCATTGCAATTGCACTTCGTGCTGACCGCGATCGTCGGTCACGAAGATTGTGCCTTCGCTGATCATCACGTCCCACTTGATAACGCGGGGCATGTCCTTGGCCAAGGTTTCCAGCACTTCCTGAGGCACGGCGGCGATGTTGACGTTCTTCAGGGTCTTGACCGCTGGCACGATCTTGCCTTCCCACACGCGCAGGCTGCCGTAGGCCAGCAGACTGGTGCGTTCGGTGCGACGGGAGCACCAGGTCAGGCGGTCGGCATCGGGCTGGCCGACTTCGATCCAGTGCAGCACGCGGTCATCCAGGCTTTTTTCCCACAGGGCTGGCTCGTCAACGTCCGACAGACCGCGACCAAACGACAGGTGCTCGCTGTACCAGAACGCGTAGGCCAAAAGCCGCACGGTCATGCGCTCTTCGGTCTCCGAAGGGTGGCGGGCGATGGTCTGTTTGACGTTCTCGTAAACCCCACGATCAAGGTCGGTGAGGTTGAGTTCAAATTTGTAGGTCGTGGACGGCTGGGCCATGAACGGACTTCTAAAGACGGGAAAGGCGCCAAGTCTAACCGATGCATGGCCATTGAACGACCAGACTCGATGATTGATCGCCACCACGGCGTCAATGAGCGTGCGAAGCGTCGGCACAGTGCTTTACTGATCCGCAGGTGACGAGTGTTAAACAAATGGACTACAACGCCGATACCCTGATGCGAGACCCTCTAGAATGAAGTTCACAGAGCGGCCCGTTGCGCAATCAGGCCCTGGTCCCCGGGGTCGTGCCAGCATCGCCTCCAGTCAGTTTTTTCGGGATTTACATCGACGGATGGTCAATCGCTACCCGCGTTTTCGCAAATCGGGGCTCTTTGTCCTGCTCGCAACATCGGTATTGAGTACGACGCCCGGCACTGCGCACGCCAAGGAAACCCTGACGTGGCTGCTGCGTGATTTTCCACCGCTGACCATATCCGCCGGCCCGCAAACCGGCCAGGGTGCCATCGACAGGCTGATGCCCGAACTGATCGCGCGGATGCCCGAATACAATCACCAGATCATGCACGTCAACCGCGCGCGCGGCACGCAGATGCTTCAGGACCCTGACGTGTTCGCCTGCGACCCGACCCTGTTATGGACGCCCGAGCGGGATAAAACCATTCTGTTTTCGATCCCGACCTACGCCACGCCGGGCAATGGCGTGACCATCGAGAAAACCAACCACGAGAAGTTCGCGCCGTTCCTCACAGCAGACGGCCATCTGGATCTGGCCGCGCTGCTGGCGAGCAATACCGTCAAGGTGGGCATCGTTGCCGAACGCAGCTACGGCCCGACCATCGACAAGATCCTGCGCACAACCGCGCAGCAGGACAGCCTGATTCTGCATTACGGCAATGCGGCGGTGGGGAGCATGTTGCAGATGGAACGCATGGACCGTTTTCAGGCGATCGTCAGCTATTGGCCGGAGGCGCGCTATCACGCTCAGCAGCAGAACATCCCGCTGACGGAACTGGAATTTTTCTCGGTCAAAGATGCGCCCAAGTATCAGTTTGCCCACATCGGCTGCTCGAAGACCGACAAGGGCCGGGCCGCAATGGACGTCATCAATCGCGAGATGCGCGTACTGCGGACCACCAAGCTGATCGGCTTCTACGCGCAATGGATGGTCAAGAAAGAGGAATACCTGCACGACGCGCAGACATTTTTCGACGAGCCCGACAACTGAAATTCCGGGCAAAAAGAAACCCCGAGCAGCGGGGAGACTACTCGGGGTCAACCGTGGTCCATCTTGGACCCGTACGGCAGGCAGCGGAAACACCGGAGCACAATGCCTGCGCCTGCCGTAATGGATAGGAGCCTATTGAATCGAGAAGGTTCCCCACCGCTCAGACAAAAGCCTGACCGGCGGCGAAATTGTTGACCTGTGTCGCATTACGCATGGCAGCGATGACGCACGGCTCGATACGCCCTTCCGCCACCATCAGATCGCGGTGCAACCCGTCGACCACGTCAGTCAACTGACGCTTGTCACACAATTGCGCAGCGCAATAGGCACGTTCGATCACGATCGCACCGGCTGCATTTCTCAGCGTCACCAGACGCTCGCCATTGACCCCGGCCGTTCCCAGGCTTGCCTGATACGGTGCCAGGGCTTCGCTTAGCAGTAAGCTGATATTTTCCATCGGGATCACCACTCAACAGTTTGAATGCAAAGGTGCTTATCAATGACCATCGGCACCCGCGCAAAGTTCTGTGCGCCAAACACCGGACGTTATACTTCGGCCGCTCAATGGAGCATGCCTGCCGAATGTGACAGCTGGAATTCAGACTCATGACCTCAACGCCTGGAGCTCAAGCCGTACCTGCGCCAGCGCCTGTTCGACACGCTTGCACTCGGTGATGTCGGTCCATCCCCCCATTACCCCCTGCAACTGGCCATCCGCGCGGTAGAACGGCGCACGCCATTGCCGGATGTCTATCCGGCGGTCCGCCAGCACGAGCACGCTGTCTGTCAGCACGGCCTCGCGGGTACGCAAAAGCGCCATGTCATCGGTGTGCATCTGCTCGGCCTGCTCAGGGGGTATCAGGTCGACATCGATCACCCGCCGACCGCTCATCTGCTCGAAGCTGATGCCGATGCTCTCCTCGTAACGGCCATTGCAGCAGACCAGGCGCCCTTGCAGGTCTCGCACGTAAACCGGGTCGGGAAGCCCTTGCAGCAGCGCCTGAGTGAATGCCTGTTGATCATGAAGCTGCTCTTCAATTCGCTGACGTTGCGCGATCAGCCCATTGAGGCGGTTCTGCCAGATGAACGAGACCAGCCCCAGCAAAATGGCGATCCCGCACATCCAGTGGACCCACTGCGGAATCCGTTGCCAAATGGACGGCTGCGGCAACATCGTCCCCAGCCATTTCATGCGAATGGCGCGCATTTCAGCGACAGGAAATTCATCCAGAGCCTTGTTGAGGATGCTCAACAGCTCGGGCTGAGCCTTAAGTACCGCGAAGCGATCAGGCGACCACAAGCCGTCGACGCTACGACCAACCTTGAGATTTCCAGCTGGATAGCCCCAGGCACCCGCCTCGTTCTGAATGGTCGCCTGTGCATGACCGATCTCCACCAGCCTGCGAGCCTCCGTATACGTCGGCACAAGTTGCAGCCGTACCTGCGGATAGCGAGTCTGGATGAACTCCAGCAAGGCGTGACGCATGGGCATTGCCAGCACTTTCCCTGACATCTCGGCCAGTGTGAGCGGTGAGGCATCATCGGCGCGCACCACGTAAACCCAGTTGTTGCCGCCATAGGCATAACTGAAATCCAGAAACATCCTGCGCCCGGGCGTCTCAGCCAAGGTAGTGTTCATCTCGGCGTTGCCCGTACTCAGGGTCTCCAGTACGGCCTGGGTGGAGGGCATCGACAGATGAACGAAATCAATCCCGGTCATGCGTGATATGCGCTCGAGCACATCAATGTTCAGCCCGGTCCACTGCCCTTGCTCATCCTTGAAAATGTAAGGCGGATGATGGGTGGACGCGACCGTGACCTGCGGGTGCCGACGCACCCATTGCTGCTCGTCCGCGCTCAGGCGAATCCTCTGCCCCTCGACCTCGGCCCCCAGCCCCGAAGTCCAGCGCCTGTGGACCTCCCGGTTCAGCGACTCGTCCAGGCTACTCAGAGCCCGGTCAAACAGCGTGCGCAGCAGGGCGTTGTCGCGGTGCATGGCGAAGGAAATCCCGGTCGAGGGCAACAGGCTGTCGAACTTGATCTGCAGATTGAGGAAAGGACGCAATGCGTTGTAGGAGCGCACGATGATTTCGTTGCCGATGAACGCATCGACGTCACCGTGTGCCAGCGCCTCCATCGCACTGTGCAGCGTCGGCGCCAGGACGATTTCGCTGTCGGGGTAAGCACGATGCACGGCCCCTGCGTCAGCGTAGCCATCGAGCAGGGCAATCCGCTTGCCTTCAAGGGAGGATGAAAGGCTGAGGTCTGTTCCGCGTCCCACCACGACGGCCCGGTCAGGCAGGTAGTCGCGAGTGAACGCGAGCCCACTGATGCCCCGTTCATAGCCGTTGGCGTTTGTCAGAAGATCGATCTCACCAGTCTGCAAGGCCGCGACCGCCTGTTCGCGTTTGGCAAACCCCAGGACCCTCACAGGGGTTGCCAGTTTGGCAGCGACGATGCTCAGGTAATCGGCGCTGATGCCCTGATAGCGGTTGCGATCACTGGTGATGTCGATGGGTTCGTAGTCGGCGATGGCAATGCCGACCCGAAGCACGTTGCGGTCGTCCAGCCATTGCCGCTCGTGGGGTTCAAGCGTTAGTGCCTGTTGGTTCAGAAAAGGAGGAGCCAGAACGAAAGGCAATCGTTCCGCGCCCTGAGTGGCCTGACTCCAGAGGTACGTGAGCAGCAACAGCGTCCACAAAATGCGCCTGAAAACGTTGGGCTGGACGGGCATTCCTTGCGTGTCCATGTTCATGTGTTCTACCGCCGATGTGTTGTTTGCGAAGAGCGAAAACTGTCGCAAGTGTGGCATGCAGAAACGAGAAGGCCCGCTGGGGAGCGGGCCTTAAGTTGTTACACAGCAATACGATCAGAGCGGCTTGCCACGGTTGCCGTGCTGGCTGACGAAGGCCTGCATGGCTTTCAGGTCATTCGGCAGGACAGTGCAGCGCTCGTCACGCTCGAACAAATCAGACAAATGTGCAGGCAGTTCGAGTGCTTTTCCTACACCGGCTTTCTGCACGGCTTCCGGGAATTTGACCGGATGCGCGGTACCCAGGATCACCATCGGGGTGTCCAGGCTGCGGCGGCAGTCGCGCGCGGCCTTGACGCCAATGGCGGTGTGAGGATCGAGCAGCTCGCCGGTACTGGCGAACACTTCAGCGATGGTCTCGCAGGTCTGCTCGTCGCTGACAGCCAAGGAGTCGAACAGCTTGCGGGTTTCGGTCCAGCGGTCTTCTTCGACACTGAAACCGCCACCCTTCCTGAAGCTGTCCATCAACTCGGCGATCGCGGCGCCGTTGCGGCCGTGCATGTCGAACAGCAAACGTTCGAAGTTCGACGACACCATGATGTCCATGGACGGCGACAGCGTGGCGTGCAGGGTTTCCTTGACGTACTGATTGCCGCTCATGAAACGGTGCAGGATGTCGTTGCGGTTGGTGGCGACGATCAGTTGGCTGATCGGCAGGCCCATGTTGCGCGCCAGGTAGCCAGCGAAGATGTCGCCGAAGTTGCCGGTCGGCACCGAGAACGCCACCGAGCGCGCAGGGCCGCCCAGTTGCAGGGCTGCGTGGAAGTAGTAAACGATCTGGGCCATGATCCGCGCCCAGTTGATCGAGTTCACCGCCACCAGACGCGTGCCTTTGAGGAAGCTCTGGTCAGCGAAGCTGTTCTTGACCATTTCCTGGCAGTCGTCGAAGTTGCCTTCGATGGCAATGTTGTGGATGTTGTCGCCGAAGATGGTGGTCATCTGGCGGCGCTGAACGTCCGAGACACGGTTGTTCGGGTGCAGGATGAAGATGTCGACGTTGTCGCAACGACGGCAGCCTTCGATGGCCGCAGAACCGGTGTCACCGGAAGTAGCGCCGATGATCACCACACGCTCGCCGCGTTTTTCCAGGACGTAATCCAGCAGACGACCCAGCAGTTGCAGGGCAAAGTCCTTGAACGCCAGGGTCGGGCCGTGGAACAGCTCCATGACCCATTCGTTGCCGTTCAGCTGACGCAGCGGCGCGACCGCACTGTGGGCGAACACGCCGTAAGTTTCTTCGAGGATCTTCTTGAAATCGGCATCGGGAATGCTGCCGGTGACGAACGGGCGCATGACCCGGAACGCCAGCTCGTGGTACGGCAGGCCCGCCCAGGACGCGATTTCTTCCTGGGTGAAACGTGGCAGGTTTTCAGGAACGTACAGACCGCCATCACTGGCCAGGCCAGCGAGCAGGACGTCTTCGAAATTCAGGGCCGGTGCCTGGCCGCGAGTACTGATGTAGCGCATAAACAAACCTTCGGTTTGAGCGGCAAGCTTGAAGCTGCACGCTACAAGTAGAAGCAATTGAGCGTCGACTTGCAGCTTGCGGTCTGAAGCTCACCGCGAAGTGGTTCTGTTTTTTCTTGCAGCTTGTAGCTTAACGCTTGCCGCTGCTGTCAGTTCAGATGTTCGACGCGAATGCGGACAACCGGGCCCGCGACGCCTTCCAGCGCCTCCAGGGCCTGAATGGCATCGTTGATGCGCTGCTCGACCACGCGGTGGGTCAGCAGGATCATCGGGACCAGGCCATCCTGTTCTTCGGCTTCCTTCTGCATGATCGACTCGATGTTGATCCCGCGCTCGGAGAGGATACTCGCCACCTGCGCCAGAACACCCGGATGGTCCTTGGCCTGGATCCGCAGGTAGTAGGCGCTTTCGCAATCCTGAATCGGCAGGATCGGATGGGCCGACAGCGAATCAGGCTGAAACGCCAGATGCGGTACGCGGTTTTCCGGGTCGGTGGTCAGCGCGCGAACGACGTCGACCAGGTCGGCCACCACGGACGAAGCGGTAGGCTCCATGCCCGCGCCCGCGCCGTAGAACAGTGTGGAACCGGCAGCATCTCCGTTGACCATCACCGCGTTCATCACGCCGTTGACGTTGGCGATCAGACGATCGGCCGGGATCAGCGTCGGGTGCACACGCAACTCGATACCGGCCGCAGTGCTGCGCGCCACGCCCAGGTGCTTGATGCGATAGCCCAGCGCTTCGGCGTAATTGACGTCAGCGGTGGTCAGTTGGGTGATGCCTTCGGTGTAGGCCTTGTCGAACTGCAACGGAATACCGAATGCGATCGACGCCAGGATGGTCAGCTTGTGGGCCGCATCGATGCCTTCGACGTCGAAGGTCGGATCGGCTTCGGCGTAACCCAGCGCCTGTGCTTCGGCCAGCACGTCCGGGAACGTACGGCCCTTTTCCCGCATCTCGGTGAGAATGAAGTTGCCGGTGCCGTTGATGATGCCCGCGACCCAGTTGATGCGGTTGGCTGACAGGCCTTCGCGAATCGCCTTGATGACCGGAATGCCCCCCGCCACGGCGGCTTCGAAGGCGACGATGACGCCCTTCTCGCGAGCCTTGGCGAAGATTTCGTTACCGTGAACAGCGATCAGCGCCTTGTTGGCGGTGACGACGTGCTTGCCATGATCGATGGCCTTGAGCACCAGTTCGCGCGCGACGGTGTAGCCGCCGATGAGCTCGATGACGATGTCGATTTCAGGGTTGATGGCCACCTCGAAAACATCGGAGGTGGTCGGGGTACCGGTAATCTGGCAATTGGGGTTTGGCGTACGCACGGCAATTTGCGCCACTTCGATTCCACGCCCGGCACGGCGGGCAATTTCCTCGGCGTTACGCTTAAGCACATTGAAGGTACCGCCACCGACAGTACCCAGCCCACAGATGCCTACTTTGACCGGTTTCACTATGAACTCCCCGTAAAACGGCCGGCGCTGGGCCGACCGTGGTATCAGCCGCATGACAGTGCGGCTCGCTGTTTGACTGGTTTATTGGACTACTTGGCGGCGCTCAACGCCAGTTTCGCCACTTGCGGCGCAGGCTGGTAGCCCGGAATCACCTGACCGTCCGCCAGCACGATGGCCGGTGTGCCGTTCACGCCGATGGCCTGGCCGATCTCGAACTGTTTGGTGACCGGGTTATCGCACTTGGGCGCCTTGATGTTCTTGCCGTCGACCATGCGGTCCATGGCGTCACGACGATCCTTGGAGCACCACACGGCCTGCAGCTGTTCGTCGCCCGGCGAGCCCAAGCCCTGACGCGGGAAGGCCACGTAACGCACTTCGATGCCGCGCTTGTTCAGCTCAGGCACTTCGCCATGCAGCTTGTGGCAGTACGGGCAGGTGGTGTCGGTGAAAACGGTGATGTGCGACTTGGTCTCGCCGACAGCCGGGTAGACGACCATTTCTGCGGTCGGAATGCCGTTGATGGTCTTGGAAATCGCCTGGCGCTCGACCTTCTCGGTCAGGTTGACCGGCTTGCCGCCCTGGATCTGGTACAGGTTGCCCTGCATGACGAACTGGCCGTCAGCGCTGGCGTACAGCACGCGGCCGCCCTTGAGGTTGACTTCATACAGGCCGTTGAGCGGGCTGCTGGAGATGCTCTCGACCGGGATTTCCAGGTTCAGCGTTTCCAGGGTTTTGCGGATGGCCTTGTCGGACGCTTCGTCGGCGTGGGCGAACAGGCTGAAGGTACTGGCCAGCGCTACGACAGCAGCACCGATAAAACGAGTCACGCGCATGAAAACTCCTCGAGCGGTGGGCAGACGGGCGGAATTGGAAACGGCGGACGGGACGTGCCGGGGCGTTTTCAGGGCTCCAATCTGCGAAACCGGCAAAGCCTATCACATAAGGCCCGCGAGGCCGACGCCGACTGATGTAAGACTCGTCGTATTTTCCTGTTGGACGATTACCCGCGCGGGTGATGTTTGGCGTGCAGCTCCTGTAGGCGCGCGCGGGCAATGTGGGTGTAGATCTGCGTCGTCGACAGGTCGCTGTGGCCCAGCAGCATCTGCACCACGCGAAGGTCGGCGCCGTGGTTGAGCAGATGGGTGGCGAAGGCATGCCGCAAGGTGTGCGGCGACAGGGATTTGCCGATGCCGGCGACCTTGGCCTGCAGCTTGATGCGGTGCCAGAAGGTCTGGCGGGTCATCTGCTCGCCACGCAGGCTGGGAAACAGCACGTCGCTGGGCCGACCATTGAGCAATTCCTGCCGGCCATCGCGCAGATAGCGTTCGACCCAGACAATGGCCTCCTCGCCCATCGGCACCAGACGCTCCTTGCTGCCCTTGCCCATGATGCGCAAAATACCCTGCCGCAGGTTGACTTGCTCAAGGGTCAGGCTGACCAGTTCGGTCACCCGCAACCCGCAGGCATAGAGGACTTCCAGCATCGCGCGATCACGCTGGCCAATGGCTTCGCTCAGGTCAGGAGCAGCGAGCAAGGCTTCAACGTCGGCTTCGGACAGGGATTTGGGCAGTGGCTTGCCCAGCTGCGGCATGTCGACCTGCAAGGTGGGGTCGACCGCAATCAGCTTTTCCCGAAGCAACCAGCGATAGAAGCCACGCACACCGGAGAGAAATCGCGCAGACGAGCGCGCCTTGTAGCCGTTGTCCACACGCCAGGCCAGGTGATCGAAAATCACCCCGCGCCCGACACTCATCAGGTCGATACCCCGCTCCAGCAGCCAGCCGTTGAACAGTGTGAGATCGCTGCGGTACGAATCGCGGGTGTTGTCCGACAGGCCCTTTTCCAGCCACAGGGCGTCGAGGAAGCGGTCGATCATGGGGTGGTCTAAGGCGGGCATGGAGTCGATCTTAAGGAGGGGAACAGCGGGAGTCTTTCACATCCTCTGTGTCGACACCAAACACAGGGCGTATCAACCAAACACGGCTACTCCGATCTCCTGTAGGAGCGCGCTTGCCCGCGAACAGGTTCACCGTCACGCATCGGGCGACTGGCACACCGCTTTCGCGGGCAAGCGCGCTCCTACAGGCTTGCGGAAGTTCAGGCATAAAAAAAAGCAGCCCGAAGGCTGCTTCTTTCTGCATCGAAAAACGGCAATTAAGCCAGTTTTTCCTTGATGCGAGCTGCTTTACCCGACAGGTCACGCAGGTAGTACAGCTTGGCTTTGCGAACGTCACCGCGACGTTTCACAGCCATGCTGTCGATTTGCGGGCTGTAGGTCTGGAAAGTACGCTCAACGCCAACACCGTTGGAGATTTTGCGAACAGTGAAAGCACTGTTCACACCACGGTTACGCTTGGCGATGACAACGCCTTCGAAAGCCTGCAGACGGGAACGGTCACCTTCCTTTACCTTCACCTGAACGACAATGGTGTCGCCCGGGGCAAAAGGAGGGATCTCTTTGGTCATCTGCTCTGCTTCGAGGGCAAGAATGATTTTGTTGGTCATGCTCTGTGCTCCTAAGGTAAATCAGTCGGATTTACCATCGATACGTTAACTATCGTCCCGCTCACGGAGGTATTCCGCCAGCAGCTTCTTCTCTTCTCCAGAAAGCGAGCGGCTTTCCAGAAGATCGGCGCGTCGTTCGTAGGTCCTCCCAAGGGACTGCTGCAAACGCCAACGTCGGATGTGCGCGTGATTGCCGCTAAGCAATACGTCGGGAACACGCTGATCCGCATACACCTCAGGTCGGGTGTAGTGCGGGCAATCCAGCAGACCGTCCGTGAAGGAATCTTCCTCCGCAGAGTCCACATGCCCTAAAGCTCCAGGCAGCAGTCGCGTAACCGCATCGATCAGAACCATGGCTGGCAGCTCACCGCCAGACAACACGTAATCCCCAATCGACCACTCTTCATCGACATGAGCCTCAATAAAGCGCTCGTCAATGCCTTCATAACGACCGGCAATCAGGATCAGTGCCTGTTCCTGTGCCAACTCGCGTACCGCAGACTGATCAAGCTTGCGGCCTTGTGGCGACAGGTAAATCACCTTCGCCGCTTCCCCCGCCGCCTGCCTGGCCTGAACCAGAGCGTCTTCCAGGGGCTTGATCTTCATCACCATGCCAGGGCCACCGCCGAAGGGGCGATCGTCCACAGTGTGATGCCGATCCGTGGTGTAGTCCCGCGGATTCCAACAGGTGAGCTGCAACAGCCCCTGTTTCACCGCACGGCTGGTAATGCCGTATTCGCTGATGGCGGAGAACATCTCGGGAAACAAACTGATGACTTCTATGCGCAGGCTGGCCATTGCTTAGAAATCCGCGTCCCAATCCACCTTCATCTCGCCTGCAACGAGATCGACGGCCAACACGCATTGCTCCGTATAGGGCAACAGGCGTTCGCGATCATCCAGACTGCCTGCGCAGGGCTTGACCACCATTACATCGTTCGAGCCGGTTTCCAGTAGGTGATCGATTTTCCCGAGCAATTGCCCAAGATGGTCGATGACCTTCAGACCAACGAGCTGGTACCAGTAGTACTCGCCGTCGTCCAGACCAGGCAGCATGTTGCGTGGCACGCAGATCTCATAACCGGCCAGAAGACGAGCTTCTTCACGATCATCGAGACCCTTGAGCTTCGCGACCAGGAACTTGTCGCTCCCGCGCCCGCTGACCAGCTCAACCTGCTTCACATTGCCTTCGCGCTTGAGCGTCCAGGTTTTGTACTGCAACAGGTTTTCAGTCGGATCAGTAAAGGAATACACCTTCACTTCGCCGCGAACGCCATGTACCGAATAAATCTTGCCGATGACGATCAGATCGTCGGCAGAAGCTGGCGTCGCGTTCATATTGCTCAGGCCGCAGCCTTAGCAGATTCCTTCAGCAGCGAAGCAACACGCTCAGAAGGTTGTGCACCAACGCTGAGCCAGTAGTTCAGACGCTCTTGGTTCACGGACAGACGGATTTCCTGACCACGGGCAACCGGGTTGAAGAAACCGATTTGCTCTTTGTGCGAACCGTCGCGTGGGTTACGGCTGTCGGTCACAGTCAGGTGGTAGAACGGGCGCTTCTTGGAGCCGCCAAGGGCCAGACGGATTGTTAGCATTGAACAATTTCCTGTTAGTGTGCTGCAAATCTAAGGTGCACGAACGGGCACGGGTGCCCGAAAGGCCGCATATTCTAAGGAATATCCGGACGTTTGCAAATGACTTTTTCCGGCGCAGGGCACCGGCAAGCTCAGATCTGCCTTGAGGTCGCCGTCAATGACGGCGGATAAGTGCCTGCTTTCGCGGGCCATCGGGAGGTCATCCCAAAGAAAGACGCGCGGACGAACGGTCCGCGCGCTGCATGTCAAAGGCGAGGCATGCCACCGCCGCCGGGCATCATCCCGCCCAGACCGCGCATCATTTTCGCCATACCGCCCTTGGCGGAGAACTTCTTCATCATCTTCTGCATCTGCTTGTGCTGCTTGATCAGACGCCCGATGTCCTGCACCTGCGTACCCGAACCCATGGCGATACGGCGCTTGCGCGAACCGCTGATCAGCTCCGGGTCACGGCGCTCGGCCGGGGTCATCGAGTTGATGATGGCTTCCATCTGCTTGAACTGCTTCTCTGCGGCATTCTGCGCGTTACCCATCTGCGACAGGTTGACGCCACCGATGCTCGGCAGTTTGTCCATGAGGCCGCCCAGGCCGCCCATGTTCTTCATCTGTTGCAGCTGATCGCGGAAGTCTTCGAGGTCGAAGCCCTTGCCTTTCTTGAGCTTCTTGGCCAGTTTGTCGGCCTTGTCCTTGTCGAGGGTCTGCTCGGCCTGCTCGATCAGGCTGAGCACGTCGCCCATGCCCAGGATGCGCGAGGCGATACGGTCCGGGTGGAATGGCTCCAGAGCGTCGCTCTTCTCGCCCATACCGATGAACTTGATCGGCTTGCCGGTGATGGCGCGCACCGACAGCGCGGCACCGCCACGGGCATCGCCGTCGACCTTGGTCAGGATCACACCGGTCAGCGGCAGCGCGTCGCCAAAAGCCTTGGCCGTGTTGGCGGCGTCCTGGCCGGTCATGGCGTCGACCACGAACAGGGTTTCAGCCGGCTTGACCGCCGCGTGCAACGCCTGGATCTCGCCCATCATCTCGGCGTCGATGTGCAGACGGCCGGCGGTGTCGAGGATCACGACGTCGATGAATTTGAGCTTTGCTTCCTTGATGGCCGCTTCAGCGATGGCGACCGGCTTCTGGCTAATATCGGACGGGAAGAACGTCACGCCGATGTCGTTGGCCAGGGTTTCGAGCTGCTTGATCGCCGCGGGGCGGTAGACGTCAGCCGACACCACCATCACGGTTTTCTTTTTGCGCTCTTTGAGGAATTTCGCCAGCTTGCCCGCAGTGGTGGTTTTGCCCGCACCCTGCAGACCCGCCATCAGAATGACCGCAGGCGGCGTGACGTTGAGGGTCAGCTCTTCGTTGGCGGCCCCCATCATCTCTTCGAGTTCGGCCTGGACGATCTTCACGAACGCCTGGCCCGGCGTCAGGCTGCGCGACACCTCGGTGCCGACGGCGCGTTCCTTGATGCGGTTGACGAAGTCTTTGACCACCGGCAAGGCGACGTCGGCTTCGAGCAGCGCCATACGCACTTCACGCAGAGTGTCCTTGATGTTGTCCTCGGTCAGCTTGGCCTTGCCGGTGACCTGGCGCAGCGTCTGCGAGAGACGATCTGTCAGATTTTCAAACATGCGTGATCCTTTGAGTTCGCGGCGAACCCCAGTGGGTGCGGCCCTGCCCCTGAAGCCCGCGCGAATTTGTGAAGCCTGTGGCGCGGTGCATATATAGAGGGAACAGCGCTCGGCAAGCCTGTGGCGTGAGCAGGTCGCCGATTATAGCGAAGAGTCTGACGCACGGACACCATGACGTCTGCTTCTGTGGTCTTTCGTGCCGCAAGGGTTCTATGCCAAACTCAGCGGCTTTCGGGCACGCCCTTCAGGATCTATGTTCCCCTTGCTACCGAGTTTGCTATTCAGCCTCGCCGCCGCCGTCCTCTACGCCGCTGCGACCCTCTATCAAGGTACTCGCCTGCGTCAGGGCAAGAAGGCCGACAAATGGCTGCTTTGCCTGATCGGCTCCCTTGCCGTGGCGTGCCAGGCCAGCGCGCTTTTCGGCCAACTGGTACGCCCGATCGGTCTGGGTCTGGACTTCTTCAGCGCGGCCAGCCTGATCGCCGTCGCCGTCATCATCGTGACCATGCTGGCGTGCATCCGCATTCCCGTTGAGATCCTGCTGATTCTCCTGTTCCCGCTGGGTCTGCTGACCACTTTGATGGCGCAGTTCGCCCCTTCTGGCACCCTGCAGCCGATCGTCGGCGAACACGGCTTGATCGGGCACATTCTGCTGTCGATCCTGGCCTATGGCATGTTCACCATTGCGGTGTTTCAGGCCTTGTTGCTGCTGCTGCAAAACCACCAGCTGAAAAACAAACACCCTTCCGGCCTGATCAAGAACTTCCCGCCGCTGCAAACCATGGAAAGCCTGCTGTTTGGCTTCCTCTGGGCCGGCTGGACGCTGCTGTCGATGTCGCTGATTTCCGGCTGGCTGTTCGTCGAGAACCTGTTCGCCCAGCATCTGGTGCACAAGACCCTGCTGTCGATCCTTGCCTGGATCGTATTCAGCGTGCTGCTGTGGGGGCGCACCCGTCTGGGCTGGCGCGGCCACAAGGCCATTCGCTGGACCCTGGGCGGTTTCCTGCTGTTGATGCTGGCCTACTTCGGCAGCAAGCTCGTTCGCGAATACATCCTGCACATCTGACGGGCGCTGACCATGGAAAACCTGCCCACCGGCACGATGCTCGCGCTCCTAGCCCTGCTCACGCTCTGGTCGGCGCTGTTCACCGCCGTTGAAGCCGCGCATTACAACCTGCGCGCCGTGCACATCAACCCGCGCTCGACCGAACCGCCCAAGCCCGTGCTAGCGTTCAACCTCAACAGCCTGATTCTGGGCAACACCCTGATCAAGGTGCTGATCACCATTCTGGCGACGCTGCTGGCGATCAGTCAGTGGTACTACCATGGCCCGCTGATTGCCTGGATCGCCGTTGCCAGCGTGCTGGTGGTCATTACCGAGTTCATCCCGCGCAAGCTCGCGGCACGTCGCCCCGAAGCGATTCTGCTCCTGGGCAACAACGTGCTGCGCATCCCCATGCGCCTGCTACGGCCGGTGACCTGGCTGTACAAGAACATCGCCAAACTGCTGCTGCGCCCCTTCCTGTCCAAACGTCGCCCGGACAACGCGGCCGATGACGACGACATGGGGGCCGTGGTCTATCAGGACAATGAAAGCCAGTTTGGCCGCTCGCGGGTGCTTTCCGGGATTCACGCGCTGGACAGCATGACGGTCAACGACATTCTGGTGCCGCGCAGTGAAGTGGACGGCATCAATCTGGACGAGACCATCGAGGAGATCACCGACAAGCTGATCATCTCGCGCCACACTCGCCTGCCGGTCTACCACAACGACATCAACCAGGTCGAAGGCGTGCTCAATACGCGCATGATCAGCCACCTGCTGCCCCGCGGCCAACTGACCAAAGAGGCGCTGAAAGCCGCCTGCTACGAGCCTTACTTCGTCCCTGAAAGCACCCCGCTGCAGATGCAGTTGCTGAACTTTCACAAGCAGCAGCGGCGCATGGGCGTGGTGGTGGACGAGTACGGCGAAGTGCTGGGGATCGTGAGCCTGGAAGACATTCTCGAAGAGATCGTCGGCGAGTTCGAAAGCGAGCAATCCCTCGACAACCCGCACATCCACCCGCAGCCCGACGGGCGACTGGTGGTCGAAGGCGCGGCGTCGATTCGCGACCTGAACAAGAGCCTGGGCTGGCACCTGCCGGCTGATGGACCCAAAACCCTCAACGGCCTGATCACCGAAGCGCTGGAATCCATTCCCGACAGTTCGGTGTGCCTGAAGATCGGGCCGTATCGCCTGGAAACCCTCGAAACCGAGGACAACCGCGTCACCCGCGTGCTGATGTGGCAGAACAGCCGGACCAAAGACGTCATCTGAAGCGCGCGGAAGGTCTGAAACACTTGTTTCCGTGCTGATGCCCTTCCTATAATCGAGCCGCTTACCCAGCCCCGCCGACCCGCGTGCTACCCGCACGATGCGAGAGTCGGCCAGTCACTCAGCCTGACGTCTTCTCGCAATGCCCCTGGCGCCCGCTCCCATCCCGAGCCCTGCCAATGCCCTGCCCGCATCCGGGCTAGTCTGTTCAGCGCTGTACCCAAAAACAATTAACGATTGCCCCAGCGCGCACAGGACGTTTCGTCGCCCGCTGACAGGCAAGATGACTGCCAGGGATCACCGCAATGACCAGCACTTCCACCTATCAGCCTAGTGACGAAAGCGCGGCACCTCCTGCCAACTCCGCCGCCCGCGTGGCCACGGCCAGCTTCATCGGCACTGCCATCGAGTTCTACGATTTCTACGTCTACGCCACCGCCGCCGCACTGGTGATCGGGCCGGTGTTCTTCCCGCAGACCTCCAGCACCGCACAGATGCTGTCGGCGTTTCTGACCTTCGGTATCGCCTTTCTCGCACGCCCATTGGGCTCGGCGCTGTTCGGCCACTTTGGCGATCGTATCGGCCGCAAATCGACGCTGGTCGCTTCGCTGCTACTGATGGGCATCTGCACCACCCTGATTGGCGTGCTGCCGGGCTATGACGCCATTGGCTCGTGGGCCCCGATTCTGTTGTGCGTACTGCGCTTCGGCCAGGGCCTTGGGCTTGGCGGCGAATGGGGTGGCGCGGCGCTGCTGGCCACCGAAAACGCGCCGAAAGGCAAACGGGCGTGGTTCGGCATGTTTCCACAGCTCGGTCCTTCGATTGGCTTCCTCGCTGCCAACGGCCTGTTTCTGACCCTGGCGATGACCCTGAACGACGAACAGTTCCGCTCCTGGGGCTGGCGTATCCCGTTCCTGCTCAGCGCCGTTCTGGTGGTGATCGGCCTGTATGTGCGTCTGAAGCTGGAAGAAACGCCGGTGTTCGCCAAGGCCATCGCCCGTCACGAACGCCTGAAAATGCCGATTGCCGAGCTGTTCTCTCAGTATTGGGCACCGATGCTGCTGGGCGCCGCGTCGATGGTGGTGTGCTATGCGCTGTTCTACATCTCCACGGTTTTCTCCCTGAGCTACGGGGTCAAGACGCTGGGCTACAGCCGCGAGTCCTTCCTCGCCATGCTGTGCTTTGCCGTACTGTTCATGGCGCTGGCCACCCCGCTGTCGGCCTGGGCCAGTGACCGCTTCGGCCGCCGCCCGGTGCTGATCATCGGCGGCGTGCTGGCGATCCTCTCGGGTTTCCTGATGCAGCCGCTGCTGACCCACGGCACCACTTGGGCGGTGACGCTGTTCCTATCCATCGAGCTGTTCCTGATGGGCGTGACCTTCGCGCCGATGGGCGCCATGTTGCCTGAGCTGTTCCCCACCCGCGTGCGCTACACCGGCGCGTCGGCGGCCTACAACATCGGTGGCATTGTCGGGGCTTCGGTGGCGCCGTTCTTTGCACAGCAACTGGTGGAAATGGGCGGTTTGAGCTGGGTCGGCGGGTATGTGTCGGCGGCGGCGTTGATCAGCCTGATCGCTGTGCTGTGCCTCAAGGAAACGCGTCATGCGGATCTGGATACGATCAAGTAATGCTTGATCTGTAGGAGCGCGCTTGCCCGCGAAGGCGTTGTGTCAGACACATCGAAGTCGCAGGCACAGCGCAATCGCGGGCAAGCGCGCTCCTACAGAAAAAAAGTGTCAGCCTCCAAACAAAAACGGCGCCCTTGAGGGCGCCGTTTTTAATGGCGGGAGGGCCTTACAGCTGCACCTTCACCGCCATCGAAGCGCGGGTGGCCTTGCGGCGGGCGGCTTCAATGGATTCGTCACGGGCCAATACCACACCCATGCGACGCTGGCCGTTGACTTCCGGCTTGCCGAACAGGCGCAGCGCGGTGTCTGGCTCGCTCAGGGCCTGTTCCAGGTTGGCGAATGCGGTCTGGGTCGAGGTGCCTTCCACCAGAATGACCGCCGACGCCGAAGGACCGAACTGACGAATCAGCGGAATCGGCAGGCCCAGAATCGCGCGGGCATGCAGGGCGAACTGCGACAGGTCCTGCGAGATCAGGGTCACAAGGCCGGTGTCATGCGGGCGCGGCGAGACTTCGCTGAACCACACCTGATCGCCCTTGATGAACAGCTCGACGCCGAACAGGCCACGGCCGCCCAGCGCTTCGGTCACGGCCTTGGCCACGCGCTCGGATTCCGCCAGCGCTGCCGGGCTCATGGCCTGAGGCTGCCAGGACTCCTGATAGTCGCCCTTCTCCTGACGATGGCCAACCGGCGCGCAGAAGGTGGTGCCGCCCACGTGACGCACGGTCAGCAGGGTGATTTCGTAGTCGAAATCGATAAAACCTTCGATGATCACGCGGCCCTTGCCGGCACGACCGCCTTCCTGCGCGTAATCCCAGGCTTTCTGCACGTCAGCGTCGGTTTTCAGCAGGCTCTGGCCCTTGCCCGACGAGCTCATGACCGGCTTGACGACGCACGGGAAGCCCAGGTCTTCGACGGCCTTCTTGTAGTCTTCGAAGGTGTCGGCGAAGTGGTAGGGCGAGGTCGGCAGGTCGAGTTCTTCCGCAGCCAGACGACGAATGCCTTCGCGGTTCATGGTCAGCTGCGTGGCGCGCGCGGTCGGGATCACGGTGAAGCCTTCAGACTCCAGCTCCACCAGCGTCGCGGTGGCGATGGCTTCGATTTCCGGGACGATGTAATGCGGCTTCTCGGCCTCGATCACGGCACGCAGTGCAGCGCCGTCGAGCATGTTGATCACATGGCTGCGGTGCGCGACCTGCATGGCCGGAGCGTTGGCGTAACGGTCGACGGCAATCACTTCAACGCCCAGACGTTGCAGTTCGATCACCACTTCCTTGCCAAGCTCGCCGCAACCGCAGAGCAATACGCGGGTCGCGGTCGGCGACAGTGGAGTTCCGATTTGAGTCATCTCAGGTCCTCGTGGAGCAGATATCGAGGGCAACCCGCCACTGGCGAGCAACCGCAGGTCATAAAGGCGCGCAATTTACCATGAAGGCCGGGGGATGGGGTGCTGTGGCTGACGGGTGAAGCAAGGAAGAATGCAATCATTGTGGGAGCCGGCTTGCTGGCGAAAGCGGTGGGTCAGTCAACTCATCTGTATCCGACAGACCGCATTCCCCAGCAAGCCGGCTCCCACAGAAAACAGCGCTACTTGCCGCCTACTGAAAACATCATCCCGCTGGCCCGCGCGCGCTCGTCGCACAGCACCAGCACGGCACGCCGTTCGTCGTTGTTCATGCGGCTCCAGCCGGTAATTTCCGCGACGGTGCGCTGGCAGCCGATGCAGATGTCGGCCTCGTCCAGCGCACAAATGCTCACGCAGGGCGAGCGTACGGGCTTTTCGTGAATCGGGTGTTCTGTGGACATCAATCTTCCTGGGGAGCCAGTTCGCGGGCGTAACGCTGTGCATTGTGAACGTAATGAGCGGCGCTGGCTTCGAGCATTTTCTTCTGGGCGTCAGTCAATTCGCGGACGATCTTGCCCGGCGAGCCCATGACCAGCGAACCATCAGGAATCACCTTGCCTTCGCCGATCAGCGAATTGGCGCCGATAATGCAGTATTTGCCGATCTTCGCGCCGTTGAGGATCACCGAGTTGATGCCGATCAGCGTGTTGTCGTCGACCGTGCAGCCGTGCAGCATCACGTTGTGGCCTATGGTCACGTTCTTGCCGATGGTCAGTGGCGAGCCCATGTCGGTATGCATCACAGTGCCATCCTGGACGTTGCTGTTCTCGCCGATGTCGATCAGCTCGTTGTCACCACGCAGCACCGCACCGAACCAGACGCTGGCGTTGGCCTGCAGACGGACCTTGCCGATCAGCGTGGCAGTGGGCGCGATCCAGCTTTGCGCGTGCGCTTCGACGCGGGAATCGCCCAGACGGTATTTCATATTGTTTTCCTCATGGATCGGCTCTGCGGCCGTGGGTCGAGCACGTAGGCTCACGGTAAAACGAAACTCAGGATTTCAGCGTCAAAATGGCCGAGCGCTTGGGCGGATGGTGCAGGCTGATATTGCTGTCGAACAGCACGTTCATCAGCTCGACGATCATGATCGCGGTCAGACCCCAGATCTTGTACTCGCCGAACCGGTAGCTCGGCACGTACCAGCTGCGGCCCTGATAATCGATGCGGTGGGTGTGCTCACGGGCGTCCTCGCGGAAAAACGCCAGCGGCACGCTGAAAACAGCAGCGATCTCACCATCATTGGGGGTGTACTCGACAAAGTCCGGAATGACACCGACGTAAGGCGTGACCTGGATGCCGTGCTTGGAGATCAGCGGGCTCAGCGGGCCGACGATCTCGACCAGGCCCGGCGGCAGGCCGATTTCTTCCTCGGCCTCGCGCAATGCGGTGAACACCAGATCGACGTCTTCGGGGTCCCGGCGCCCACCGGGAAACGCCACTTCGCCACCATGGGTCGACAGGCCGCTGGCGCGCAGGGTCAGCACCAGTTCAGGCTCGTCGCTGCGGGTGATGGGCAAGAGCACCGCGGCCTCGGGGAAGCGTCCTTCATTCTCCAGAGTGCCCGGCGTGTGGCTGCTTATACGGCGAACAAGCTCGTCCAGCATGGGAATTCTCGATCGGTTGCCTGTCCGGCATGATGCACCAAAGCGCAGAGGCGCCCAACCCCTTGTCCTGCAACCGGGGCGCCGGAAACAAGACACAGCTTGCCGATCACCCGCGCCACGCGCCAAGATAGCCGCTGACGCAAGGAACGATTCGATCATGAAATTCTGCAGCCACTGCGGCGAACAGGTCACCCAGCGTATCCCCGAGGGCGATAGCCGTCCGCGCTACGTGTGCGATCACTGCCACACCATCCACTACCAAAACCCCAATATCGTCGCGGGCGTGTTACCGGTCTGGGAGGGCAAGGTGTTGCTGTGTCGGCGCGCCATCGAACCGCGTCTGGGTTACTGGACGTTGCCGGCAGGCTTCATGGAGAACGGCGAAAGTGTCGAACAGGCCGCACGCCGGGAAACCGTCGAGGAAGCCTGCGCAGCGCTGGAAGACCTGCACCTGTACGCGATGATCGACGTACCGCACATCAGCCAGGTGCACATTTTCTACCGCGCCAAGATGGCCAGCCCCGACTTCGCCGCAGGCGTCGAAAGCCTCGAAGTAAAGCTGTTCGACGAGGCCGACATTCCTTGGTCCGAGCTGGCTTTCCAGACGGTCAGGCGTACCCTAGAATGCTTCTTTGTCGACCGGCGGCATCAAGAATTCCCGGTGCATACCGATTGCCTGTCTGTCTCACCTCCCCTTAAAACCACTTGATCAGATGACGACGCGCGATGCCTGCGCGAGCTTCAGGGATGCCGTGTACATGCGTTGGTTGCTTGCTGTTCTCTGTCTGTCGTTCGTTCCGCTGTCTCAGGCTGCGTTCACTCAGACCATCGTGCCCAAGGGCAGCGAGCAGAAATTCGTCGATGGCAAAGTCGTCGACACCCAGGACATCGCCGACCGCAGCATCGACAAGATCCTCGTGCTCAAGTCCGCCCACCAGTTGCAACTGATGAGCAAGGGCGAGGCGCTGAAGACTTATCGCATCTCCCTGGGCAAATACCCCAAAGGCCCGAAACTACAGGAAGGCGACCAACGCACCCCTGAAGGTTTCTACTGGCTCGACTGGCGCAAGACCAGCGACGCCTACAACCTGTCGCTGCACATTTCCTACCCCAACATCTCCGACTCCGCCCGCGCCCGCCGCGAAGGGGTGAACCCCGGCAGCATGATCATGATCCATGGCACGCCAATCAACGAAGAGTACCCGGAGTGGTATTTCCACACCCTGGACTGGACCAATGGCTGCATTGCCATGAAGAACAGCGACATTCGTGAGGTGTGGGACCTGGTCAAGGACGGCACGATGATTGAGATTCGGCCGTAGGCCATTTAGATACCACTCGATGCCCTCTGCCATTCTCGCCGCGAACCACTTCTACCCGAAGGCCGTAGGAGCAAGCTTGCTCCTACGGCCTTCGGCCAGAATCAACAGCATTCAGCATTCAGCATTCCAATCGACCTCTGGCAACATTTCCTTAACGTCCAAACGTCACCACTCTGTGACCAAAAACTCTCCCGTCTGATACCAATCCCGTTGACGTGGTATGCAAGTGGTATTACTTTCAGACACATTATCCGAACATAATTCCAACCCCTTCGGACCCCGACGATGAATTCGATCCTCGCCCTGCGCCCCGACGACAGCCAGCCGACGCCGCTGTACCTGCAGCTGGCGCGCAATCTGGAAGCGGCCATTCATACAGGCCAGTGGAAAGCCGAACAGGCGCTTCCCTCTGAGCGCAGCCTCAGCGAAACCCTGAATATTTCCCGTGTGACCGCCCGCAAGGCGCTGGAGATCCTGCTGGAACAGGGCTTGATTCGCCGCAGCCAGGGTTCGGGCACGTTCATTACCCCACGCCTCGAACAACCCCTGTCGCGGCTTTCCAGCTTCAGCGAAATGCTGCGGTTGAAGGGCTTCACCCCCAGCTCTCAATGGCTGGAACGTGACATCGCTCTGCCCACTCATGAAGAACTGATCCGCCTGAGCCTGTCGCCCACCGAAAAGGTCGCGAGGCTCAAGCGTCTGCGCAAGGCCGACGGTATCGTCATGGCGGTTGAACTCAGCGCCCTGCCCGCCGCGCTGCTGCCCGAGCCTGACGCCATCGGCGATTCGCTATATACCCATCTGGACTCCATCGGCCGCCCCGTGGTCCGCGCCCTGCAGCACATCCGCGCGATCAACGCCTCGGCAGAAATGGCCGCCCTGGTAGGCCTGGAAACCGGCACCGCCATGCTGCTGATGACCCGGATCGGCTATCTCGCCGACAACACCCCCATCGAGCTGACCGACACCTACTGCCGCGACGATTACTACGATTTCGTCGCCGAGTTGCGTCGCTAACCCCTGCACAAAAGCGCTCAACGACCTACGGAGCCTGCATGTCCGACTTCAACATCCTCACCCCCGACGGCTGGGTTCGCGGCCAGTTGCAGCACCTCGACGGGCGGGTGACGAGCATTCAAGGCACGCCCTGCAACCCGCAGGACAACGACCTGCCCTACCTGCTGCCGGGCTTCATCGACCTGCACGTTCATGGGGGCGGCGGCAGCGACATCATGGAAGGCGCCGAGGGCTTCGACACCATCGGCCGCACCCACCTGCGTTTCGGCACCACGTCGATGCTGGCCACGACCATGACAGCCCCTGCCACCGAGATTCGTCAGATCCTCGAACAACTGGGCGGGCATTGTCAGCGGCGCGCGTCGGAAACAGCCCGCGTGTTGGGGGTGCATCTGGAAGGCCCCTACATCAATCCCGGAAAACTTGGCGCGCAACCCAACCACGCCCACGCCGCATTGCTCAGCGAGGTCGAGGATTACCTGAGCCTGGCGCCGATCAAGGTGATCACCATCGCTCCGGAAATCGCCGGGCATGTCGAGCTGATCAAGACCCTGTCGTCCAAAGGCGTGCGCCTGCAAATCGGCCACACGTTGGGTAGTTATGAAGAAGGCGTCAAAGCCCTCGAAGCCGGGGCTACCAGTTTCACCCACCTCTATAACGCCATGAGCCCGCTGCATCATCGCGAGCCCGGCATCGTCGGCGCAGCCCTGGCCCACGCCCGCTACGCCGAGCTGATCCCCGATTTACTGCATGTCCACCCCGGCGCAATTCGCGTGGCGCTGCGCTCGATCCCCTGCCTGTATTGCGTCACCGACTCCACCGCAGCCACCGGCATGCCGGACGGCGAATACAAGCTCGGCAGCCATACCGTGACCAAATGCCTGGGCGGCGTGCGCCTGGCCGACGGCACCCTGGCGGGGAGCACGCTGACCATGGATCAGGCGCTGCGCAATCTGGTGAAAATCGGCCTGCCACTGGCCGAAGCCTCACAGCGCCTGTCGCAATTTCCTGCGGACTATCTGGGCATCGAAGAACGCGGCCGCCTGCAACCCGGCAGCTGGGCGGACGCCGTGTACCTGGATCGCGAGCTGAAACTCACCGCCGTCATGGTCGAAGGAGAGACCCTTGAACTCAAAAATGCTTGATGAGGCCCTCGCCTCTGCGGACGCCGTTCGACGTCAGCTGGACGTGCTGGAGCCGCGCTTGATCGCCCTCGCCCAGCGCCTGCACGACACCGGGCCACAGGTGATGCTGACGGTGGCCCGAGGCAGTTCCGATCACGCCGCCAGCTATTTTGCCTACTTGGCCATGCAGCTCGCCGGTGTGCCCGTCGCCTCGCTGCCGATGTCGGTGGTGACACTGCACGACTCGCCGATGCGCGTGCACAACCAGCCCGCGATAGGCTTTTCGCAATCGGGCCAAAGCCCCGATCTGGTAGACAGCCTGCGCAAACTGCGCGAGCGCGGCGCGTTGAGCATTGCCATGGTCAACGCTGAAGGCTCACCCCTCGAGGAGGCGTGCGAATACGTGCTGCCCCTGAGCGCGGGCCCTGAATTGAGCGTGGCGGCGACCAAAAGCTTCATCGCCACCCTCAGCGCCAGCGCCCGGCTCGTCGCGCACTGGCAGCAGGACGCGGAGCTGTTGCAGGCCGGCCAGACATTGCCCGAACGCCTGCATCAAGCAGCGCGTCAGGACTGGACGCCTGCCATCGAGGCGCTGCGCGATTGCCAGCGCCTGATGGTCATCGGTCGCGGCACCGGCTTCGCCATCGCTCAGGAAGCCGCGCTGAAATTCAAGGAAACCTCCGGCATCCAGGCCGAAGCCTTCAGCAGCGCCGAAGTGCGCCACGGGCCGATGGCATTGGTGGGCGATCACTACCCGCTGCTGATCTTCGCCACCCGCGGCGCCGAACAGGCCAGCCTCCTCGCCCTCGCCGCCGACCTGCGCGAGCGCGGCGCCACTGTGCTGCTGGCTGCGCCCGAAGACATCGCCGAGCGCGACCTGACCCTGACGTGCGCCGACCATCCGGCCCTCGATCCGGTCCTCGCCATCCAGAGCTTTTACGTGATGGCCGCAGGCCTTGCCCAAGCGCGGGGGCTGGACCCGGACCAGCCGCGACACCTGAGCAAAGTCACCAAAACCCACTGATCTCGCGCCGCCTCAAACGACGCCAGCAAGGACGATGTCATGCATAACAATAAACAAATGACGTTCAGCGCTCCGTTCAGCGGGGCCGTGCTGAAACAGGCCGACATTCCCGACCCGGTGTTCGCCGAAGGCACCATGGGCAAAGGGCTGGCCATCGACCCGCTGGATGACGTGCTGCACGCGCCGTTCGCCGGGGTGGTGATCAACGTCGCGCGCACCCGCCATGCCGTGAACCTGCGCGCCGACAACGGCAGCGAGTGGTTACTGCATGTGGGCATCGACACTGTCGGGCTCAATGGCGAGGGCTTCGAGGCGCTGGTCGAGGACGGCCAGCGAGTGAAAGAGGGCCAACCCCTGCTGCGCTTCGATCTGGACAACGTGGCACGTGAGAGCCGCAGTCTGGTCACGCCGCTGATCCTGCTCAATGGCGATGGGTTCACGTTTGCCCTGACTCACACATCCGGGTCGGTGAATGTCGGCGAACCCTTGCTGACGGTCACGGCTTTGGCCCAACAGCATCAAGACGTGCAAAATACAGATATTCGGGCCAAACAGGCCCGGGGAAGCATTCGCGTCGCCCACAACGGCGGTTTGCACGCACGCCCGGCTGCCTTGGTGCGCCAGACAGCACGGCAGTTCGCCAGCCACGCCGAACTGCACTTCGCCGGTGCCAGCGCCTCGACCGACAGCGTCACCGGCCTGATGGGGCTGGGCGTCGCCGAGCAGGATGAAGTTGAGGTGGTGTGTCTGGGCCATGACAGCGAGGTCGCGCTGCAGGCGTTGCTAAAAGCGCTGTCGACGCCCTCGCCCGAGGAAAAACCTCAGCCTGCAGTCGCTGCCATGGCTCCACGCTTCAACGCGGCAGACACCGAGCCGGGCGTGATACGCGGCGTCACGGCCTCGCCGGGTTTGGCCAGCGGTCCGCTGTTTCGCCTCGACACTATCGAGCTGGATGAAGACCTCGGCGGCCATCGCCCGGACGAACAACGACAGATCCTCAGCGAAGCGCTGGTGCAGGTTCGCGCGGACATCAGCGTGTCACTCGATCACGGCCAGCACGAACAGAGCGCGATCTTCGCCACCCATCTGGCGATGCTCGAAGACCCGGCCCTGCTCGACGCCGCCTACGATGCCATCGATCAAGGCCGCAGCGCCGCCCACGCCTGGAGTCAGGCCATACTCACCCAATGCGACCGACTGGAAAACCTCGGCAACACCCTTCTCGCCGAACGCGCCAACGACCTGCGAGACCTGCGCCAGCGAGTGCTGCTGACCTTGCTCGGCGATGCTCGCGATGTGGAAGTCCCGGCCGGCGCCATCGTCGTCGCCCGGGAGCTCACCCCTTCGGATTTGCTGATGCTGGCGCAGTGCGGCATCGGCGGGATCTGCATGGCCGAAGGCGGCGCCACCTCTCACGTCGCCATTCTGGCCCGCAGCAAAGGCTTGCCATGTGTGGTGGCCTTGGGTGCGTCGTTGCTCGACGTCGCCACCGGGCAGGAAGCGGTGCTGGACGCCGACAACGGGCGTCTGGAACTCGCACCCGATGACGTTCGCCTACGCGGTATTCAGACCCTTCGTACACAACGCTTCGAACAGCGGCAACGCCAGCAACAGCACGCGCACCTGCCGGCGCTGACTCAGGATGGCGTGACGATCGACATCGCCGCCAACGTCGCCTCCCGCGCCGATGCCGAGAACGCGCAACTCAACGGCGCCGATGGCGTGGGCCTGCTGCGCACTGAATTCCTCTTCGTCGACCGCAGCACTGCGCCCACCGAGGATGAGCAACTGGCAGCCTATCAGGGCGTGCTCGATGCCATGTCCGACAAGCCGGTGATCATTCGCACCATCGACATCGGCGGCGACAAGCAACTGCAATACCTGCCCCTCCCCGCCGAAGCCAATCCCGTGCTGGGCCTGCGCGGCATTCGTCTGGGGCAGGCGCGCCCTCAACTGCTCGATCAGCAACTGCGCGCTCTGCTGCGAATCCAGCCGTTGGCGCGCTGCCGCATCCTGCTGCCGATGATCACCGAGGTGGGTGAATTGCTCGCGGTGCGTTCGCGAATCGATGAACTGGCGTTGCAGGCCGATATCACTGAACGCCCGGAGCTTGGGGTGATGATCGAGGTGCCATCTGCCGCCTTGCTCGCCGGTCAGTTGGCCGAGCACGCCGACTTTCTGTCCATCGGCACCAACGACCTGTCGCAGTACACCCTGGCCATGGATCGCGACCACGCAGGCCTGGCCGCTCGCGTCGATGCGCTGCACCCCGCGCTGCTGCGACTGATCGCCATGACCTGCAGCGCCGCCGAGAGCAAAGGCCGTTGGGTCGGCGTGTGCGGCGCGCTGGCCTCGGACCCGCTGGCCACCGCCGTGCTGATTGGCCTGGGCGTGCGCGAGTTGTCGGTGAGCCCGCCGCAGGTCGCGCAGATCAAGGCTCAGGTGCGCGAACTGGACACCCGGCAATGCCAGGCGCTGGCGCAGCACCTGTTGAACCTGAGCAGCGCCGAAGACGTGCGCGAAGCCTGTCGCACTTTTCAGTCCCAGGTGCTGACGCGCAAATCCAGCGCCTGACTGACCAGACATCGCCTGAATAACAAGAACGAAAACCTCAAGGAGAGACGCCGTGTACCAACACTTCATCGAAGGGTTACAGCGACTGGGCCGCGCGTTGATGCTGCCCATCGCGATTCTGCCGATCGCCGGGCTTTTGCTGCGTCTGGGTGACACCGACCTGCTCGACATCGCGATCATTCACTCGGCCGGCAACGCGATCTTCAGCAACCTGGCGCTGATCTTCGCCATCGGCATCGCCGTGGGGTTCGCCCGCGACAACAACGGCACGGCAGGCATGGCCGGGGCGATCGGTTATCTGGTGATGACCTCGACGCTCAAGGTCCTCGACCCGCACATCGACATGGGCATGCTCGCCGGGATCATCGCGGGCCTGCTGGGCGGCGCGATGTACAACCGCTTCAAGGACATCGCCCTGCCCGAGTACCTGGCCTTTTTTGGCGGTCGACGCTTCGTGCCGATCGTCACCGGTTTGTCGGCGGTGGCACTGGGCCTGATGTTCGGCCTTATCTGGCCCCCGGTTCAGCAGGGCATTAACACCCTCGGCCAGTTGATGCTGGAAAGCGGCAGCATCGGCGCGTTTTTCTTCGGCGTGATGAACCGCATCCTGATCGTCACCGGCCTGCATCACATCCTCAACAATCTGGTGTGGTTCGTCTTTGGCACCTTCACCGATCCGGAAACGGGGCGTGCAGTGACGGGCGATCTGGCGCGCTATTTCGCAGGCGACCCGCATGCCGGCCAGTTCATGACCGGCATGTTCCCGATGATGATTTTCGGCCTGCCTGCGGCGTGTCTGGCGATGTACCGCAACGCGTTGCCGGAGAACCGCAAGCTGATCGGCGGGATTCTGCTGTCGATGGCACTGACCTCGGCGCTGACCGGGGTGACCGAGCCCATCGAGTTCGCCTTCATGTTCCTCGCGCCCATGCTGTACGTGCTGCACGCACTGCTGACCGGGCTGTCGATGGCCTTGGCGAACATGCTCAATATTCACTTGGGCTTCACCTTCTCGGGCGGCGCGATCGACATGGCGCTGGGCTGGGGCAAGTCCACCAACGGCTGGCTGGTGTTCCCGCTGGGGCTGGCGTATGCGCTGGTGTACTACGTGGTGTTCGATCAGTGCATCAAGCGTTTCAACCTGAAGACCCCGGGCCGCGAACAGGTCGCCAGCAACGCCGCTCACGTGGCGCAGAGTGACCGCGCGGGCGCGTACATCAAGGCCTTGGGCGGTGCCGACAACCTGTTGGGCATCGACGCCTGCACCACGCGCCTGCGTCTGCAACTGGCGGATCGCAGCAAGGCGCAGGACAGTGCATTGAAGGCCCTGGGCGCGATGGCCGTGGTGCGACCAGGCAATGCCGGAAGCCTGCAGGTGGTGGTCGGGCCAATGGCGGATGGTCTGGCGGACGAACTGCGCAACGCCCTGCCCCATGCGGCCAAAGCACGGGTTGCTGGAGAGCCGGTGATCGACGCGCCTCGTCAGACCGTCGACATCGCCCACGCCTCGCAGTGGTTCAAGGCGCTGGGTGGCAAGGGTGTGATGGAGGTGGAATGCGTGGCCCTGACGCGTCTGCGGGTGCAGTTAAAGGAAGGGCAATCGCTGGCGGCCCATCAACTGGAAACGCTCGGTGCGCAAGGGGTCAGGAACCTGGGGAACGGCGTGTGGCATGTGTTGGTGGGGGATGGAGCGCAGGGGCTGAGCGAAGTGTTGCGGGGGATGGTTAAAACCGGTTGAAACTCGCTCGCAGGGTCGGCATTTCACCTCTGTGGGAACCCACAAGTTTTGCAGTGTGCCAGACGCAATCTGCTTCAGAAATCCGCGAGCTTCCACACTTCATAAGCCGGGGTTTCGTAGGGGTGGCTGCTTTTGAGGGCAGCCACAACCTGCTGAATCAACTCATCGGCGACCACAAGCTCGACCTTCCACTCCTGAACCTGCTCGATCTCGCCGGTCTGCCCAATAAACGGCTGGCTGCCGTGCAATGGGCGAAACTGGCCTTGACCCAGCACCTGCCATGAGCAGCTGTCATAAGCACCGATTCGCCCTGCACCGGCGGCGAACAACGCACTCTTGACCTCTTCCACATGGCTCGGCGGTACGAAGAAGGCGAGCTTGTACATCCCCTATCAATTCACCCAGACGCGCGCGTTCCTGAACATACGCATCCACGCGCCGTCTTCAGCCCACTCATCCGGACGCCACGAGTTGTTCACGGCGCGGAACACGCGCTCAGGGTGCGGCATCATGATGGTGACGCGACCGTCGCGGGTGGTCAGGCCGGTGATACCGCGCGGCGAGCCGTTCGGGTTGGCCGGGTAGCTTTCGGTGACTTTGCCGTGGTTATCGACGAAACGCATCGCCACGGTGCCGGACACGTCGGTTTCGAGCAGTGCGTCGGACGATTTGAATTCCGCATGGCCTTCGCCGTGGGCAATGGCGATCGGCATGCGCGAACCGGCCATGCCTTGCAGGAAGATCGACGCCGATTTCTGGATCTCGACCATCGCCACGCGCGCTTCGAACTGCTCGGAGCGGTTGCGCACGAAGTGCGGCCAGAACTCGCTGCCCGGAATCAGTTCGTGCAGGTTGGACATCATCTGGCAACCGTTGCACACGCCCAGGGCGAAGCTGTCGGAACGCTCGAAGAAGCCCTGGAACGCATCACGTGCGCGGGTGTTGAACAGCGCGGACTTGGCCCAGCCTTCGCCGGCGCCGAGGACGTCGCCGTATGAGAAACCGCCACACGCCACCAGGCCCTTGAACTCGTTCAGGTCGACACGGCCGGCGAGGATGTCACTCATGTGCACGTCAACCGAGGCGAAACCGGCGCGATCGAACGCCGCGGCCATTTCAACCTGACCGTTCACGCCCTGCTCACGCAGGACCGCCACTTGTGGGCGCACGCCTTTCTTGATGTAGGGCGCTGCGATGTTGTCGTTGACGTCGTAGCCCAGCTTGACGCTCAGGCCCGGGTTGTCTTCTTCCAGCAGGGCGTCGAACTCCTGATCGGCGCAGTCGGCGTTGTCGCGCAGACGCTGGATCTGGTAGCTGGTTTCGCTCCACTGACGTTGCAGCAGACGGCGGTCGCCCTTGAACAGTTCTTCGCCGTTCAGGCTGACAGCCACTTCGCTATTGTTGACCGGCTTGCCGATCACCGCCACGCAGTCTTCGCCCAGGCCAGCAGCGCTGAACTGTGCGAGCACGACCGGCGTTGCGTCCTGACGCACCTGAATCACCGCACCCAGCTCTTCGTTGAAGAGAATGGCCGCGACTTTTTCACGCTTGCCGGTCAGGGTGTCGAGTTCCAGGTTCAGACCGCAATGACCGGCGAAGGCCATTTCCAGCACGGTGGTCATCAGGCCGCCGTCGGAACGGTCGTGGTAGGCCAGCAGGTGGCCGTCGGCGTTGAGGCCCTGAATCACGGCGAAGAACGCCTTCAGGTCTTCAGCGTCGTCGACGTCCGGTGCGACCTTGCCCAGCTTGCCGTGGGTCTGCGCGAGAATCGACGCACCCATGCGGTTCTGGCCACGGCCCAGGTCGATCAGGATCAGGTCCGTCTCGCCCTTGTCCATGCGCAGCTGCGGGGTCAGGGTCTTGCGAATGTCGGCAACCGGGGCGAAACCGGTAACGATCAGGGACAGCGGCGAAGTGACGGTTTTTTCCGCGCCCTCATCGCTCCAGCGGGTTTTCATGGACATGGAGTCCTTGCCCACCGGAATGGTGATGCCCAGCTCAGGGCACAGCTCCATGCCGACCGCTTTCACGGTGTCGTACAGGCGCGCGTCTTCCCCCGGGTGACCGGCTGCGGACATCCAGTTGGCCGACAGTTTAATGTCGGAAATCTTCTCGATGCTTGAGGCCGCGAGGTTGGTCAGGGTCTCGCCGATCGCCATGCGGCCGGACGCCGGGGCATCCAGCAACGCCAGCGGCGTGCGTTCGCCCATGGCCATGGCTTCACCGGTATAGACGTCGAAGCTGGTGGCGGTGACGGCAACGTCAGCCACCGGAACCTGCCACGGACCGACCATCTGGTCACGGTTGACCAGGCCGGTAATGCTGCGGTCACCGATGGTGATCAAAAAGCTCTTGCTGGCAACAGCCGGGTGACGCAATACGCGCTGAACGCTCTCTTCGAGTTCCAGGCTGCTCGGGTCGAAATCGTCGCCCAGTTCGGCTTCGCGAACGGCCGAACGGTGCATGCGTGGCGCCTTGCCCAGCAACACTTCCAGCGGCATGTCCACCGGGTTATTGCCGAAATGGCTGTCGGTCACGGTCAGTTGCGGCTCTTCGGTGGCTTCACCGACGACCGCGAACGGGCAACGCTCGCGCTCACAAATGGCCTTGAAACGTTCGAAATCCGGGGCGCTGACGGCCAGGACGTAACGCTCCTGGGATTCGTTGCTCCAGATTTCCAGCGGTGCCATGCCTGGCTCGTCGTTCGGCACGTTGCGCAGTTCGAAGCGACCGCCACGGCCGCCGTCGTTGACCAGCTCAGGGAAGGCGTTGGACAGACCGCCCGCGCCAACGTCGTGGATGAAGGCGATCGGGTTCTTGTCGCCCAGCTGCCAGCAACGGTCGATGACTTCCTGGCAACGACGCTCCATTTCAGGGTTTTCACGCTGAACGGAGGCAAAGTCCAGGTCCGCCGAGCTGGTGCCGGTGGCCATGGAGGAAGCGGCGCCACCACCCAGACCGATCAGCATCGCCGGGCCGCCGAGCACGATCAGCTTGGCGCCGACGGTGATCTCGCCCTTCTGCACGTGTTCTTCACGGATGTTGCCCATGCCACCGGCCAGCATGATCGGCTTGTGGTAGCCACGGACTTCATCGCCGTGCGGGGTATTGATGGACTGCTCGAAGGTACGGAAGTAGCCGGTCAGGGCTGGACGACCAAATTCGTTATTGAACGCAGCGCCGCCCAGCGGGCCTTCGATCATGATGTCCAGCGGGGTGACGATGCGCTCAGGCTTGCCGTACGGCTTCTCCCAAGGCTGCTCGAAACCCGGAATGTTCAGGTTGGAAACGGTGAAACCGGTCAGGCCCGCCTTTGGCTTGGCGCCACGGCCGGTTGCGCCTTCGTCGCGGATCTCGCCACCGGAACCGGTGGAAGCGCCCGGGAACGGGGCGATCGCGGTGGGGTGGTTGTGGGTCTCGACCTTCATCAGAATGTGCACCGGCTCCTGCACCGCGCCGTACTGGCGGGTCTCAGGGTTCGGGAAGAAGCGACCGGCCGTGTGGCCAACGATCACCGAGGCGTTGTCCTTATAAGCGGACAGCACGCCTTCGTTGTGCATCTGATAGGTGTTCTTGATCATGCCGAACAGGCTTTTTTCCTGGCTCTGGCCGTCGATGTCCCAACTGGCGTTGAAGATCTTGTGGCGGCAGTGCTCGGAGTTCGCCTGGGCGAACATCATCAGTTCGATATCGTGCGGGTTGCGCTTGAGGCCAACGAAAGCGTTGACCAGATACTCGATTTCGTCTTCGGCCAGGGCCAGGCCCAGCTCGACATTGGCTTTTTCCAGCGCGGCGCGACCGCCACCCAGCACGTCCACTGCAGTCAGCGGCTTTGGCTCGGCGTGGCTGAACAGGCCGGCAGCTTCTTCCTGAGCGGCCAGTACCACCTGGGTCATGCGGTCGTGCAGGCTGTCAGCGATCAGTTGCGCATCGGCGTCGCTGAACTGGCCTTCTACATAAAAGGCAATGCCGCGCTCGATGCGCTGGATCTTGGTCAGGCTGCAGTTGCGCGCGATGTCGGTGGCCTTGCTCGACCACGGCGAAATGGTGCCGAAACGCGGCAACACCAGGAACAGACGACCACGAGGCTCCTGAACCGGCACGCTCGGGCCGTATTTCAGCAGACGGGCCAGCACTTGCTGCTCATCCTCGGTCAGAACGCCGGTAACCTCAGCGAAGTGAGCGAATTCAGCGTACAGGCCACTGACAGCCGGAACTTTATCGTTCAGCTGCTCAAGTAATTTCTTGTGGCGGAAGGCGGAAAGGGCGGGAGCACCACGCAGGATCAACATCGTCGGGACAGCCTCGGGGAAGGGGGTGTGCTTTGAGGCCGTGCATTCTAGCCTAAACACGACCTTTGGGCACCCGAAACGAAGGCTTCGGCACACCCGAATGTCGGTGCGGGACGGTTTCCTACGCAAATCAGTTAAAAAACTGTGTGCTCTATCAGACGCGACTCTCTCTGTCGAGATATGGCGGTCAGCGCGCTTTGCGTATACTGCACCGATGTTTTCCCCATCGGATTTCCGCCCACGCTGTGCCAAGTGGCTCATCGCAACCGGAATCTTCCTGCTACTCGGCGCGTGTGTTGAAAAACCCAACACACTGGAACGAGTCAAGGAGGATGGCGTCCTGCGCGTTGTCACTCGCAACAGCCCGGCCACCTACTTTCAGGATCGCAACGGTGAAACCGGTTTCGAGTACGAACTGGTCAAGCGTTTTGCCGATGATCTGGGCGTGGAACTGAAGATCGAAACCGCCGACAACCTCGACGACCTGTTCGACCAGATGAACAAACCGGGCGGCCCGGTGCTGGCGGCAGCCGGTCTGGTCAGCACCGAAAACCGCGCCAAACAGGTGCGCTTCTCCCATTCATATCTGGAAGTCACCCCGCAGGTCATCTACCGCAACGGCCAGAACCGCCCTACCGACCCAGCCGATCTGGTGGGCAAGAAGATTCTCGTGCTCAAGGGCAGCAGCCACGCCGAGCAACTGGCGGCGCTGAAGGTCAAGTACCCCGGCATCACCTATGAAGAGTCCGACCAGGTCGAGGTCGTCGATCTGCTGCGCATGGTGGATGAGGGCCAGATCGACCTGACGCTCGTGGACTCCAACGAGCTGGCGATGAACCAGGTGTACTTCCCCAACGTGCGCGTGGCGTTCGATCTGGGTGATGGCCGCGACCAGCGCTGGGCCGTGGCCCTGGGCGATGACAACAGCCTGCTCAACGAGATCAACAGCTTCCTCGACAAAATGCAGAAGAACGGCATGCTGCAGCGGCTCAAAGACCGCTATTACGGGCATGTGGACGTTCTCGGCTATGTCGGCGCCTACACCTTCGCCCAGCATCTGCAGGAACGCCTGCCTAAATACGAGAAACATTTCCAGGCGGCAGCCAAGGCCGAGCAGGTCGACTGGCGTCTGCTGGCAGCCATCGGCTATCAGGAATCGCTCTGGCAACCGGCCGTCACCTCCAAGACCGGCGTGCGCGGCTTGATGATGCTGACCCAGAGCACGGCGCAGGCGATGGGCGTTTCCAACCGGCTGGATGCCAAGCAGAGCATTCAGGGCGGCGCCAAATATTTTGCCTACGTGAAAGACCAGCTCGATGACACGATTCAGGAGCCTGATCGCACCTGGCTTGCGCTGGCGTCCTACAACATCGGCACCGGCCACCTCGATGACGCGCGCAAGATGGCGGAAAACGAAGGCCTGAACCCGAACAAATGGCTGGACGTAAAGAAGATGCTGCCGCGTCTTTCACAGAAGAAGTGGTACAGCAAGACGCGGTACGGCTATGCCCGAGGCGGTGAGCCGGTGAGTTTTGTCGCAAACATTCGTCGGTATTACGACATTCTGACGTGGGTGACGCAGCCGCAGTTGGAAGGCAGTCAGGTGGCCGAAGGTGCGTTGCATGTGCCGGGTGTGGACAAGACCAAGCCGCCTGAGGACAAGGCGCCGCTTTAGATTTTTTCGATGCTGAGGTCGGGGGTTGATCCGTTAAATGCGCAGATGCGTTTGCTCTGGCTAACGCCAGACCTGTTTCGACTTCGTCGAGTTACTTTGTTTCGGCAAAGTAACCAAACCATTTCGCTCCACTGTCCGGCCCCTCCTTCGTCGGGGTTCCCTCGCTCCGGCCTCCCAAAGTCGCAATCTGTGGTGTCTGCGAAATCTGCGTCTTTTGACACCGCACCCTCCTGTAGCCGTACGGCTGAAGGGTGGGTTTCGTGCTTTTGATTTGGCTTTTGATCTTGATGCGCGATGGTCCAGACACCGCCAAACGCGACTTGGGCGCAGGCTGAACGCAGGTCTCGCGGAGTGGGTCGAGCCGCATGGATGCGGCGAGAGGCGTGTGGGCCATGGATGGCCCGTTCACGCCGGGCCCACGGAGCGAGACCGGAGTGAAGGAAGTCTGACGAAGTCAGACCCCAGCCAGGAGTAAAAGCCCTTGGTTACTTGGGGCTTTTCCAAGTAACTCGACGAAGTCGAAACGCTTCTGCCGTTAGGCAGAACCCGGGATGGGATGAGCGCCATAAAAATAGCGGCGTACTCAAATCCTGGAGCTAAGACCTCGCCCTTCTCATCCTGAAAAACTCGCTCAGCATCGTCCCGCACTCCTCCGCCAGTACCCCACCCTCAAACAGCACCCGATGATTGAGAAACGGCTGGGTGAAAAACTGCCCCTGACTCTGCACCACCCCCGCTTTCGGCTCGGTGGCGCCATACACCACGCGAGCGACACGCGAATGCACAATCAAACCCGCGCACATGCTGCACGGTTCAAGAGTCACGTACAGCGTGCTGCCCGGCAGACGGTAGTTGCTCACGGCCTGGGCGGCGGCGCGGATGGCGACCATTTCGGCGTGAGCGCTGGGGTCGCTGCCGCTGATCGGGCAGTTGAAGCCGCGGCCGATGATCACGCCGTCCTGCACCAGCACCGCGCCCACCGGCACCTCGCCCAACATCGCCCCTTCAGCGGCCAGCGCCAGGGCTTCACGCATGAAATGCTGATCGCGGCTGCGATCAATGATTTGCGGCTGCCGCATTACGAAACCTCGATAGCTGCCATAAGACCGGTTTCCATGTGATCGATCACATGGCAGTGGAACATCCACACGCCGGGATTATCCGCTACCAGCGCCACCCGTGCGCGCTCGTTTCGTCCTAACAGATAGGTGTCGGTGAAATACGGGATCACGTCCTTGCGGTTGGAAGCGATGACCTTGAAGCTCATGCCGTGCAAGTGAATGGGGTGCTGATACTGGGTCATGTTCTTCAACTCGAAGATGTAGCTCTTACCCTTTTCCAGCTTTGCGATGGGCCGATCGGCACAAGTCTTGTCGGTGATGTCCCAGGCTTGGCCGTTGATCTGCCACAGGCTCGGCGGCTTGCCATTCTCGACGTTGACCGACACTGCACCCGCCCACTCGAAGTTGAAGTTGAGCTTCTCGGCGTTGGCCAGATCCGGCTCCGCCACCGGATTGGCCGGCAGTTCGGGCGGCCATTCGCCGGGCGCATCGTTGCTGGCCACCGAACGAAACGTACCCAGACGCACCGGGCCGTTGCGCAGCGACAGCTCTTCGCCTTCGGCAGGCGCCTTGATCGCCAGACAAATGCGCATGCCCGGCCCCAGCCAGTAATCCTTGCCCAGCGGGCGAGGTTTGACCGGGTTGCCGTCCAGCGCGTAGATCATCGCTTCGGCGTTCGGCAGATTGAGGCGGTAGGTCACGGTGTTGTCGAGATTGAGAATACGCACCCGAGTGATCTGCCCGGCAGGCAGTTCGATCACACCCTGAGGCACCCCGTTGATCGTCGACAGCCGCCCCGCCGTCCCTTCGCGCGCAGCTTCGCGGGTGACGCTGAATTGGGTAAACGCGCCCTGCTCGTCCACGTGCCAGCTCTTCAGGCTGACCGTGCGCTCATGCAGAAAACCGGTCGGCTCACGCTCCTCGACAATCAGCGGCCCGACCAGACCACGCCCCAATTCTTCGCTGCTGCTGACGTGGGGGTGATACCAGTAGCTGCCGGCGTCCGGCACGCGGAATGTGTAGTCGAAGTATTCGCCCGGTTTGACCGGGAGCTGCGAGACATACGGCACGCCATCCATTTCCAGCGGAAGGCGAATGCCGTGCCAATGGATGGTGGTCTCGACAGGCAAATGATTGATGAAGCGCACCCGCAGCCATTCGCCCTGTTTCACCCGCAACTCGGTTCCCGGAGCAGAACCGCCGAATGCCCAGGCGGGCGTCTTGAAACCGGGCACCAGCTCGACATCCAGAGGCGCTGCGATCAGCTCGTAATCATGCCCCTCCCCCGGCCCGGTGCGGCCCAGCCAGTATCGAGAAGCGCCAGCGGCGCCCAGGCCAACCACGGCGAGACCGGCCAGACCTCCGAGAATTTGTCGACGGGTAAAGGACATTGAAAGAACTCTGAAAGCGATGAAAGCCACATAGGCCAAGAGAGGCAAAACGCGAACAGGATACAGCCGCATCTGGGAAACCTTAAGCAGATACCCTCCCTCGCCTCAACCCTCAGCGTCACAAATTGTTACGCGTGTCGTCAGCGCATGGCCCCGAAACCCGCCTAACCCAGCTCACCCGTCCCTGAACTCTGTGAAAACGATCACAGTTCCTAACCTGAGTCGCGTTTTTGTATCAAAAAATTTACACATCCTGAAACTTTTGCACCATTTGTCCCTCTGACATGCCCGATGCGGCGTGCGAAACCTCCACGCAATACGCGACATTTGAATCTTTCCGACGCTTATCGGTGCCATTGCCTTCTTAGTGATACGCCCGGCCACAAGGATGTGACATGTACCCGGCTACGCCCTGCCCACGATCCAAAGCAGATTCGATCCAGCCCCCTGCGACAATGACGGCCATTCGTTCGCCAGGCGCAGGGCATCTTGCCCTGACGACATTGGCGCTGTCTGCGCTTCTAACCAGCTACAGCGCTCACGCGGCCGGTCCCGATGACGATCTGCTGCGCCAACAACAACGCGAACGGGCGTTGCGCGACCAACTGGAATCAAAGCCCGACGTGCGCCTTCAGGCACCGACACTGGATGAAGGCGGCACTCGCTTGCCCGCCAAGGAATCGCCGTGCTTCGCCATCAACGACATTCGCCTGATTAGCGAGGCTTCCGAGCAGTTCCAGTGGGCGCTGAAAGCGGCCAACCCCAGGCAAGACCCTGCCATCGGCCGCTGCCTGGGAGGCACAGGCATCAATATGACGATGAAGCGCATACAGAATGCGATCATCGAGAAAGGCTATGTCACCACCCGCGTCCTCGCCGAAGCCCAGGATCTGAACAGCGGCATTCTGGTGCTGACCATCGTGCCGGGGCGTATCCGCGAGATTCGCTTTGCGCAAGGCACGAGCCAACGCGCCAACCTGTGGAACGCCATGCCCGCCAGCCCCGGCGATCTACTGAACCTGCGCGACATCGAGCAGGCGCTGGAAAACTTCAAGCGCGTGCCCACCGCCGAAGCCGACATCCAGATCACCCCGGCCCGGGCCGTCGATGCCAAGCCTGGGGAAAGCGATGTGGTCATCAAATGGAACCAGCGGTTCCCGGCCCGTGTCAGCCTCTCGGTGGACAACTCGGGCAGCAAGACCACGGGCAAATACCAGGGCAACGTCGCCCTTTCGCTGGACAACGCGCTGTCGCTCAACGACCTGTTCTACGCCAGCTTCAACCACGATTTGGGAGGCGGCGAATCCGGGCGGCGGGGTTCGGATGGCAACACTGTCCATTACTCGTTGCCCTTCGGTTACTGGCAACTGGCGTTCACCACCAGCGAGTACAACTACGAGCAATCCATCGCCGGTGCCAACCAGACCTATCGCTACCGTGGCGAGAGCCGGAACAACGACCTGCGCCTGTCTCGCCTGCTTTACCGCGATGCAGTGCGCAAGACCACAGCCTGGGCGGGCTTGTGGACGCGCTCCTCGGAAAACTTCATCGACGACACGCAAATCGGCAACCAGCATCGGCGTATGGCCGGCTGGCAGGCCGGGCTGGATCATCGCGAGTTCATCGGCACGTCGACCCTCGACCTTGGCGTTGCCTACCGCCGTGGCACTGGCGCCCATGACTCGTTGCGAGCCCCGGAAGAAGACATCGGCGCCGGAACGTCACGTCCGGAGATCATCAGCGCCGACGCCCAATTGCAGGTGCCGTTCACCCTGAACGATCAACGCCTGCGTTACATCGGCAGTTGGCGATCGCAGTGGAACCGCACGCCGCTGGTGCCTCAGGACCGCTTTTCAATTGGCGGACGTTACAGCGTGCGGGGTTTCGACGGCGAAAACATCCTCACCGGGGATCGGGGCTGGACGCTGCGCAACGAAGTCGGCCTGGCGCTCGGTGCGACAGGGCAAGAACTCTACACCGGCATCGACTACGGCCAGGTCAGCGGTCAGGCCAGCGAATACCTGATCGGCAAACGCCTGGCCGGTGCGGCCATCGGCGTGCGCGGTGGCTACAAGGGCGTGTCCTACGACTGGTCGGTCGGTACACCGCTGAAGAAACCGGACGGCTTCGAAACCGCCAACGTGACCACTGCGTTCACCGTCATCTGGTCATTCTGAGGTCACACCATGCGCTTCGAAACACTAGACATCATCGCCCCCGGACTGATTGACGAACCGTGGAACGAAGCCACAGTGCTCGGTTCGGTGACCTGGCTGTGGATGCACTCTCAGGCCCATCGTGATGCCCCGCTGCACACCCTGCCCACTCTGCTGCTGCCTGCGCTCAAGCACCGGCAGTTCGTGCTCGGCAGCGAAAACGGAAAACCGGTGTGCTACCTGTCGTGGCTCACGCTCGACGAAGCCGCCGAGCAGCGCTACCTGAGCCAATCCCCGTTGTCGTTCAACGAAGCTGACTGGAACAGCGGCGAACGTATCTGGCTCAACGACTGGGTCGCGCCGTTCGGCCACACCGCTGCCCTGAGTCGGCTGCTGCATCGCCATCTGTTCGCCAGTCACTGCGGCCGCGCGCTGTACCACCGTGGTGAAGAGCGCGGCCTGCGGGTCAAGACCTTTCACGGGATCGGGGTCATTCCCGAACAGGCACGCGCCTGGTTCGCGGCCCATCCGCTCGCCAGCTCAGCATCACGCCACTCTGCTTAACACTCGCTCGCTGCGCGGAGTGTCTGCGCAAATGGAATTGCCATGAACAAGCACCTGTATCGCATCGTTTTCAATAAGGCACGTGGCCTCCTGATGGTGGTGGCGGAAAACGTCACCAGCCAGGTCAAGGCACCGGGCACCCGTAGAGGCTCCGTCTGCGTTGCACCGGGTTGCACTGGCACGCTGGCGCCGCTGCGTTTTGCCTTGATGGCCGCGATAGGGCTGGTGTCGCTGAGCGCCGTGCCGGCGTGGGCGGCGAACGCAATTGTCGCTGATCCTTCCGCCGCTGCGGGCCAGCGTCCGACGGTGATCGAAAGCGCCAACGGCACGCCTCAGGTGAATATCCAGGCACCGAGCGCAGCAGGCGTCTCGCGCAATACCTACAACCAGTTCGATGTCGACGGTCGCGGGGCCATCCTCAACAACAGCGCCACCAACACGCAGACCCAGCTGGGCGGCTGGATCGAGGGCAACGCGGCGCTGGGCAACGGCAGTGCGAGGGTCATCCTCAACCAGGTCAATGCCAGCAATCCCAGTCAGTTGCGCGGCTACGTCGAAGTGGCGGGCCAGCGCGCTCAGGTGGTCATCGCCAACCCTGCTGGCATCACCTGTGACGGTTGCGGCTTCATCAACGCCAACCGCGCGACCTTGAGCACCGGTCAGGCCCAACTGCAGAACGGGGCCATTACCGGTTACACCGTCAATGGTGGCACCCTGACCATTCAGGGCAAAGGCCTGGACACCCGCGACGCCGACTACACCGACCTGATTGCCCGCAGCGTGCAAGTCAATGCGGGAGTGTGGGCCAACGATCTGAAGGTCACCGCCGGGCGCAACGAGGTGAATGCCGACAACACTCAGGCGACACCAAAACCCGGCAGCGATACGGATAAACCCAAGGTCGCCATCGACGTGGCGCAACTGGGCGGCATGTACGCAGGCAAGATCATGCTGGTCGGCACCGAATCGGGTGTTGGGGTGCGCAACGCCGGGCAGATTGGCGCCATGGCCGGTGAAGTGGTCATCAGTGCCGACGGCAAACTGCAAAACCAGGGCGCGATCAGCAGCGCCACCGCGAGCCAGATCAATGTCGCCAGCGTCGATAACAGCGGCTCGCTGTACGCCAAGGGCGATCTGAACCTCAGCAGCTCCGGCACCCTCGACAACAGCGGCACGATCGCCAGCCAGAACCACACCACCGTCAAAGCCAAAACCATCAATAGCACCAAGGGTTCATCCCTGGCAGCGGGTGCGGACACGTCTGGCAAGTTGGGCAGCAGCGGTAACCTGACGTTGCAGGCTGCCACGGTCAAAGCCCAGGGGCAGAACCTCGCCGCAGGGGATGTCACCGTCGTGGCCAGCGACCTGGACGTCAGCAAAAGCCAGACCCAGGGCCGCAACGTCACCCTGACCGCAGACACCGCCAACCTCAGTGACGCGCAGGTCGATGCCAGTCAGACACTTGCAGCCGACGTGAGCAAAACCCTGCGCACCGACACCGCCAGCGTGTATGCGGGCAACGTGCAACTGAACACTGGCGAGCTGTCGAACGTGGGCGGCGAACTGGTCCAGACCGGCACCGCCGACACCGCCATCAACGTCGGCACACTGCACAACCAGAATGGCAAAATCGTCGCAGTCAACGGCGGGCAACTGAATATCAGCGCACGCGACCTGATCGACAACAGCGAGGGCACCCTGGCCGGCAGTGGCACAACCCGGTTGAAGGGCGCACGGCTGAACAACGCCAAGGGCACCGTGAGCGCGGGCGGCGAACTGCACGCCGAGTTCGACCAACTGGACAACATTGGCGGCACCCTGGCCTCCAGCCTGCGCATGGCGATCATCGCCGGGCAGTTCAACAACACCAATGGTGTACTGGGTTCGGTGCAGTCCGGGCTGGCGATCACGGTGAACAACGGCTTGCTGAACAACAACGGCGGACGTCTTGAGGCCCAGGACAACATCAGTGTTTCCGCGCAGGGCCTGGACAACCGCAACGGCGTGATCAGCGGGCAGGCGCTGGACCTCGACAGCCACGGCCAACTCGCAGACAACAGTCAGGGCACGCTGGATGCGCGCACCACACTCGACTTGCGCACCGGCGAACTGCGTAATGCGGCGGGCCTGATTCAGGCCGGGGGCAAGCTGACCATCGACACCGGCAGCCAGGCGCTGAACAACCTGCAATCGGGCACCACTCAAGGCATGAGCGGCCAGGACGCGGTAGAAATTCACAGCGCCCAATTCAACAACAGCGCGGGCTTTTTGAGCGCTAAGGGCAACCTGCTGATCAATGCCCATGATGTGAGCAACACCGGTGGTGGGCAGATCATCGGCGAAAAGGAAATCCACGTAACAGGCGCGCAACTGAACAACCGGAGCGGCCAGTTGCAGAGCCTGGGCGACATCGAACTGGCGTTGGATCAGAGCCTCAACAACCAGGGCGGGCTGGTGCGAAGCGCAGGTCTTTTGAGCCTGACCACCGGACTGTTTGACAACAGCGCGACTCAAGGCACCAACCAAGGCTTCGAAGGCCGCAGCGTCAGCGTGTCCGCCAATGTGCTCAACAACCAGACGGGCGCCATACGCACCGATGAAGGTGCGCTGCTGGGCGTCAGCCAGACGCTATACAACCAGAACGGCCTGATCTCCGCCGGCGGCGATCTGACCCTGCGCGACCGTGATGCCGCGCAGCAGCGCCAGTCGATCAACAACCTCGACGGTACCCTGATTGCGGGCAAGCTGTTGTCGCTCAACGCAGCCTATTACAGCGGCACTGGCCGGGCGCTGAGCCTGGGCGATATCACCTTCAGATTGCACAGCGGTCTGGACCTGAGCGGACAGATTCAGGCCAACAATGCCGTTGATTTGAGCAGCGCCGGCGCGCTTAACAACCACGGCAAGCTCTTGGCAGGCACGTCGCTGCTGCTTGGCGCGCAGACCCTGGATAACGCCACCGAGGGCGAAATCAGCGCAACGAAAGTGCGCCTGAATATCGCCGACACCATGACCAACCGCGGCCTCATCGACGGCCAGCAGGTGCGTGTTCAGGCCACGACGCTCAACAACCTGGGCACCGCCCGCCTTTATGGCGATCAGTTGGCGATTGCCACCTCCACGCTGAACAACCTCGACGAGAACGGCACGGCGGCGACCATTGCGGCCCGCGAGTCATTGAACATCGGCACCGGCACGCTCAACAACCGCGAGCAGTCGCTGATTTTCAGTGCCGGGGATCTGGCCATCGGCCGCGCCCTGAGCGCCGCCGACACCGCGCAGGATCGCGCCCAGTTGCTGACCAACGCCAGCGCAACCATTGAAGCCTTGGGTGACCTGTCGCTGGACGTGCAGAGCGTGCGCAACACCAACGAACATTTCAGCACCCGCGAAGTGGAAGTCAGCCGCACGCCGATGCAGGATTTCCAGCTCAGCGGCTCGACCAACCGCTACCAGGGCAGCCAGATCTCGATCCACAACGATGAGGTCAATTACCTGACCACGCCCGACGGGCAGCGCGACAACTGGAACCGCTACGACTACACCCGCGTGGTCACCGAGACGCAGATCGCCACGTCGGCACCCGGCCAGATTCTGTCGGGCGGTAACCTGACGATCAACGCGGGCGATGTGCTCAACGACAAGAGCCGCATCATCGCTGGCGGGCTGCTGCAGGCGAACATCACGCAACTGACCAATACCGAGCTGTCGGGCGAGCGGACCACGACCGACAGCGGCACCGTGACCAACTTCTATCGCATTCAGCGCAAGGGCCGCGACCGCCAGGGCGCGAGCACCGCCGCCTATACTCCTGCCCCGCTGATTCAGGAAATCTCCCTGCAGCCCACCGTTTTCGCACAGAACACCACGGTCAATGGCACCGGGACCCAGATCAGCGCCCGCGCCACCCAAACGGTCGGCCAACAGGTCGCAGCCACGGGCACCGTCACCGCTCCTGTCGGCAGAACGAACCAGGTCGCACCCATCGTTCAAGTGGACGCGCAGACCACCCAGAATGCCCAAGGCATCGCCGAGCAGATTCGCAGTGGCGGGCCTTCCCTCGACCTGCCCAACAACAGCCTGTTCACCACCAACCCACAGACCACCAGCGGCTATCTGGTCGAAACCGATCCGCGCTTCGCCAGCTATCGCACCTGGCTGTCTTCGGACTACATGCTCGAGCGCCTGCAAGTGGACCCTGCCCTCACCCAGCAGCGTCTGGGCGACGGCTTCTACGAGCAAAAACTGATTCGCGAACAGGTCGCGCAGCTGACCGGTCGACGCTTCCTCGACGGCTATGCCAACGACGAAGCGCAATACCGGGCGTTGATCGACAATGCCGTGACCGTGGCCAACCAGTGGCAACTGGTGCCCGGCGTCGCGCTCACCTCAGAGCAGATGGCGCAGTTGACCAGTGATATCGTCTGGCTGGTGCAACAGAAAGTCACCCTTGCCAATGGCCAGACCCGTGATGTGCTGGTGCCGCAGGTGTACGTCCGCGTACAGGAAGGCGACCTCAATGGCTCGGGTTCGCTGATTGCCGGACAACGCCTGAACCTGAACATCGCCGGCGACCTGATCAACAGTGGCAGCCTGGCCGGGCGCAGCGTCATGGCGATTACGGCGCAGAACATCGCAAACCTCGGCGGGCGCATCCAGGCCGACAAGGTATCGCTCAACGCGCGGGAAAACCTCGACAACCTCGGTGGCTTGATCGGCGCCACGGACAGCCTGGCGGTCAATGCCGGGCGCAACTTCAACATGATTTCCAACAGCCATGACAGCAGCAGCGCTCAGGGCACCCGAACCAACCTTTCCCGGGTGGCCGCGATGTTCGTCACCGGCGCCAATGGCGTCATGGACGTGAACGCGGGCAAGGATCTCAATCTGAACGGCGCCCAGGTGATCAACTCCGGCACCGGCGGCAGCACATCGCTGAAGGCGGGCAACGACGTCAACCTGGGGACAATCGCCGAAGCCACTCAGCAGTCGGTGACCTGGAACAGCAGCAACTGGCGCAACGACGCCAGCCACACTGAAGTCGGTTCGACGATTCAAGGACAAGGTGACGTGCGCCTGAGTGCCGGCCAGGACCTGAACGCCCGAGGCGCCAGCGTGACCAGCGAGCAAGGCGCGGTGATCGCCGATGCCGCGCGGGACGTCAACCTGACCGCTGCGCAAAACAACCAGTTCGCCGATGAAGCGCACAAGGTCAAAGGCAGCAATGGCTGGTTCTCCAGCAAGACCACCACCACCCGCGACACCCTCGATCAGACACAAGCCCAAGGCTCGACCCTCAGTGGTGAACAGACCTATGTGCAAGCGGGTCGGGACATCAATCTGAGCGGCAGCAACGTGGTGTCCACCCAGCAAACGGTGCTGGCGGCGGACAACAACATCAACGTCGAAGCGGCCACTGACAGCCTGCGCGAACGGCACGACAAAACGGTCAAGACCAGCGGTCTGTTCAGCGGTGGCGGCATCGCTGTGACCCTGGGCAGTCAGACCCAGAGTGTCAAAGACCTCACCACGAGCCAGACCGCCGCCGCCAGCACTGTCGGCTCGACTCAGGGCGATGTGCTGATCGAAGCCGGCAAAGCCTACCGCCAGGTGGGCAGCGAAGTGTCGGCGCCCAAAGGCGATGTCAACATCACCGGGCAAACCATCGACGTCGTCGAAGCGCGCAACACCAGTCGCCGCGAGCGTGAAACCTTGTTCAAACAGACCGGTTTCACCCTGACCGTGACCAACCCGGTGATCAGTGCGATCCAGACCTCGCAACAGATGAAAAAGGCGTCGGACAAAACCGACGACACCCGCATGAAAGCGCTGGCAGCAGCCACCGCCGTGCTCGCCGCCAACAACGCGGCCACGGCCGTGGCCATGGACCCAGGCTCGGCAGGCGGGATCAACATCAGCCTGTCGCTGGGCACCAAAAAGAACGAAAGCACCACCACCCAGATCAGCGACAGCGCCGCCGGCTCGAGCATCACCGCTGGCAATGACGTGCGCTTACTCGCCACCGGGGCGGGCAAAGACAGCAACATCACGGTGCAAGGCAGCCAGATCAAGGCCGGGAACAACGCCAGCCTGATCGCGGACGGTGACATCAACCTGCTCGCCGCCAACAACACCCAGTCGCAAGACACCGACAGCAAAGGCAGCAGCGCCAGCATCGGCATCGGTCTTTCGTTGGGCGGTACGCGAAACGGCTTCACCCTTGACCTCGGCGTATCGGGTAGCCGCGGTGACGCCGACGGTGACGAGTTAACCCACACCAACAGCCACGTAACGGCAGGCAACCAACTGCTGCTGGCATCCGGTGGCGACACGAACCTCAAAGGGGCGGTGGCCAGCGGCAAGCAAGTGATTGCCGATGTCGGCGGCGACCTGAATATCGAAAGCCTGCAAGACACCAATACCTACAAGGTTGACGAGAAAAGCTTGGGCGTCGGTCTGAGCCTGTGCATCCCGCCCTTCTGCTGGGGCATGAGCACGGTCAGCGGCGCCAGCGGCAGCTTTGGCCTGACCAACATCGACTCCAACTACGCCAGCGTCACCGAGCAGTCAGGCATCAAAGCAGGCGACGGCGGCTTCGACATCAACGTGCGTGGCAACACCGATCTGGTCGGCGGCGTGATCGCCAGCAGCGACAAGGCCGTGCAAGACGTCAAGAACAGCTTGGTCACGGCGTCGCTCACCAGCCGCGACATCAAGAACAAGGCCGAGTACGACGCCAACACGGTCAGCGTGGGTGGCGGCTACAACGAGGTCGGCAAGGACCGCAAAGGCAATGTGACCACGGGCGGCACGATCAACCCCGGCACTGACCTGGCGAAGAACGAGAACAACATCGGCGCCTCGATGCCGATCGCCATCAGCGCCAGCGACGACGCCAGCAGCGTCACGCGCAGTGGTGTCAGTGGCGGCACGGTGATCATCACCGACGGCGCCGAACAACAGAAACGCACCGGCCAGACCGCCGAGCAGACCGTCGCCAGCCTCAACCGCGACGTGTCCAGCGACCGGGATGGCAGCAACGCGCTCAAGCCGATCTTCGACGAAGACGAGATTCGTGCCGGTTTTGAAATCGTCACCGCGTTCTCCAACGAAGCCAGCACGTTCCTCGCCAACAAAGCACGTGAAGCCGACCAAAAACGCGACGCCGCCAAAGACGCACAAGCCAAGGCTGATGATCCGAATGCCAACCTGACCGACGTCGAGCGCATGCAGTTGCAGTTCGGTGCGCAGCAACTGCTCAAGGACGCCAATGCCATCTCGGAAAACTGGGGCGCAGGCGGTACTTATCGCCAGATCACCACCGCACTGATCGGCGCGGCCGGTGGCAACATCAGCGCGGGCAATGCCGCCTTCGTACAGGGCCTGGTGGTCAACTATGTCCAACAGCAAGGCGCGGCTTATATCGGCAAACTGGTCGCCGATGGCGAGCTCACCGAAGGTTCGCCGCTGCATGCCGCCCTGCACGGCATCGTCGCCTGTGCAGGTGCCGCCGCCAGCAACCTGAATTGTGGCAGCGGCGCGGCAGGTGCAGCCGCATCGAGCCTGCTCACCGGCCTGTTCGCCGAAAGCAGTGCACAAGAAAGCGAAGAACAGCGCGAAGCCAAGCGCAACCTCATCGTCAGCCTGGTGACCGGCCTGGCCGCCAACACCGCCTCTATCGATCCGACGGCTGCCAACACCGCCGCGGGTGCGGCGGTGGACAACAACTGGCTGGCGACGCAACAGATCGTGGCGTTCAAGAAAGAGTACAACGCCGCAGACGGTCTCATCGCCAAAGCGCAAGTCACCGGCAAATGGGCCTACATCAGCAGCAAACAAGACGTCCTCACCCAATTCGGCATCGGCAAAGGCCTGGCGCAATCCGGCTGGAGCGACGTCACCGGCCTGGCCGAATTCATCGCCCACCCTATCGATGGCCTCAAGGGCCTGAAAGCGTTGGTGAGCGACCCCAAGGCTCGCGAGCAGTTTGGCGACGCATTCGTCACTGAACTCAACGCCAAGATCGATGACATCACCAAGGCGGTGGAAACCGGCGGGGATGACAACGCCGTTGTGCTGGGCCAGCGTATCGGTGAAATCGCCTGGCAAGTGGGCAGTGTGGTGACCGGCGTGGGGGGGGCTGCGAAAGGCGGGGTGGCGCTGGCCAAGGCGGGGATCAAGGTCGGAGCGCAGCAGCTTGAAAAGATGGCTGAGGTCGCTAGAATCGAGAAATTTGCGGCGCAAAGTGCCAAGAATCCGAATCCTCTGAGCGCGATGACGGATGCCGAAGCAGGCACTGTTGTTGATCGTAAGGTGTTGGAGGCCAAGCCGAAGCCCGGAGACCAGCCGTTACGAGAAGTTGAGGTCAACTCTGGCAGTAAAGGGGACTGGTCTAAAGTGCTCAACAAGCCCGAACCCAACACCATCTACACGGTCGACGGAAACAAGACCTATAAAACAGACAGCTTGGGCCGCGTCGACAGCGTGGAATCGGAGCTATCGCTGAACACCAATGACCGAAACAAGTATCAGCAGTGTATCGCTGGAAAATGCGGGATTGATGGTGACGAAGGGGGTCATCTCATTGCCAGCATTTTTAACGGTCCAGGCGAGAAGCTGAACCTTCTCCCTATGAATGGAAACTTGAACAAAGGTGTTTGGAAAACGATGGAAAACACGTGGGCCTCCGCTCTTAAAGAGGGCAAGGGTGTCAGTGTGAAAATAGAACCCGTATACACCGCTAAGAATGTTCGCCCTGACAGTTTCAACGTGACTTATTCGATCAGCGGTGGCCGCCCCATAGAAATCTTATTTCAAAATTCACCAGGTGGAATCTAATGCGTAGCGACCTTGATATACACAATGACATTGGAAGCATTTTGGCCGCCATTGCGCCAGAAGGCGCCTGCCAAGTGATCATGCGTGCCAAGCTGTCATCTGAACTTGACACGTGTCAGTACGAGTACGATGCAGTCTATGAGCAAGGCAACACCACATGGTTTACAGCAGGCGGGCGAGCCAATACCGACATGCTGGCCCTCCTCGTGGAGCTACGCCGGTGGTACATCAAAAATAAGCTTACTGCCGGACACACTGCCTGGGACAGCTGCGAGGTTCGCTTAGACCTGGCCAAGGTCAAGATAAATTTCACGTTCACCTACCCTGAGTGAAAACCTGATAGTCAAGCGCTGAGCGGAAGGGCAATCGGCCTTTATTGATTTCAAACTCTCTCAAGGGGCATTTGATGAATGATCAGGTCATTTACCAAAGGCGAAATTCACTTAAGCATCGGCACCATGAAGTTTGGAATTGATTTTACGTATGAGAAATGCTGACAGCGGCAATCCCTTGAAGGCCGCTACAACAGGAATAAACACATGCGAGATGAGGACTTTAAAACATTTATCACTAACGCCGGAGAAGCGATTGCCCAGCGCGAACCGTCCCCGATAACCGTCTCAAAATACCGGGGTGTGCTGCCCGATGCATTGCTCAAATATTGGGAAGAAGAAGGTTGGTGCGGGTACGCCGATGGCCTGTTCTGGACCGTTAACCCTGATGACTACAAACACGTCATCGACCAGTGGCTGGCGGGCACCGAGTTCGACGGTATTGACAACTACCATGTCATCGCCAGAAGTGGCTTTGGAAGCCTGTACGCGTGGGGCGAGCGATATAACCGCATGCTCACCGTTTCCTGTGCCACAGGCTCCATCGTCGCGTTGAAAAGCAAGCTACAGACGCCGGAAAAACAGCCGGACCTTGCCTTGCAGACGTTTTTTGCCATGTTCGATAGAGAACGATTCGACCTCGAAGATGAAGAGGGCCATTTTCTGTTTGAGCAGGCTCTAGACAACTTGGGTCCACTGACAGAACGCGAGATTTATGGATTTGCCCCCGCTTTGTTCCTAGGCGGAAAATGTCGCCTGAATAATTTGTCAATTTGCGATATGGATGTGCACCTCACCCTGCTACGCCAAATGCGATAGCGCAGACTTCCGTCATCCGCCCTGCCCCGTAAAAGGTGACCTCTTGGGTCAAGGCGACTCACTACGTTCGTAACGGTGGAAGCCAGTCAGTATGGAAGACAGAATCTATCACTCGCTGGGGCAGCTCTTGCTCAGCATCACGCCGCCGGATGCGAGAAAAACCATCGTAGAAGCGGAGCTGACGGATGAGAATGATCACTGCAGGCTCCTATACGACTACATAACCTCAGATGATAAGAAGCAATGGTTTCTACCACCGTCAGCAACAATCGACGGTGAAATTTTCGACCTGCTCGTGGAACTGAGAAAGCTCTTCGAACTCAACAACCTCTACCCTGAAGGTCGCCCATGGCGGGCATGTGTGATCACGCTGGACAGGCTCAACACGCAGATCCACATCGACTTCAACTACCCCTGAGTACCCCTGAGGGATTATCCGCAAGGAGGTGCCGTGATCACTGAAGACATGAACCTGGTGAACGCAATATTCAGCATCATCGACAATGGAATTGTCGATGGCTATGAGTCTTTCCGTTACGAAGTTGTATTAGGGCCAGGTTTCATAGACACCGAGTTGCTCGTCGAAAAGGATGGAATGGAAACCACCAACGCTCGAACCGACCTGGACGACACTCGACTCTATGAGTTGGTCGAACAGTTGCAGCAGCGTGCTCAGCAACGGGGCGAACATTGGACCTCGCTGACGATCTCCTGCAGGCAAGCAGGACAAGTCACTGCCCAGTTTCACCCGTAAAATTGTGGCTCGCTACCCATGGGTAGCGCAAAAGCCTGCCAGGAATACACACCGCTACGACCGCGCTCAACAAATGCAACTGATGCGCTGCATTACATAATTAGCACCCCGTCCGTGAAGTGAATCAGGAAGCTCAGGGTTCATCCATCTCGGACCCCATCATGTCTTCCATCACCCGCAACCGCCCTGCCCTTAGCGCAGATCATCAACAGCTCAACGACATCAGCCGCAGCGTGGTCGAGCATTGCCCGGACCTTCGCGAAATGGCCCGTGAGGCCGCCAGGGACATCCTGCGCAAACACGGACTGGCCCCTCTTGAGCCAGACACCGTTTACTGGCACCGCTTCAATCGCACCGAGAGCAGCTCGCTGACCTTCAATGGCTGGGAGCATCTGGACACGCCCATCGAATCCCTGACCTTGCCGCAACTGGTCATGCGTCGGTTCAACGCCAACGATCAGGACAACCCCGACAACCTGCAGGCCATGAGTGGTTTCTACACCGACGGGCCAGAGGCGCAGGCCTACGACGAAGCCAATGAAGTGCGGTTATTGCCGCAGGATGCGCTGGAGGCGTTCTGGACGCTGGACTTCAAGACGCGTTTCAACACGCGGCTCACCGCATTCTGGCAGCAGTACCCGAAGGATTTCAAAACCTTGGCCAAGGCCAACTTCATCGCCAAGGCCATCGAAGACCGCAGCAGCGCGCAGCTGGACAGCGAGCAGTTCACAGCGTTGATGCAGGCCGTGGGCATCGATCCGAAGAACCCCGTCACCCTTGCGACGCTAAAGGCGCCAACCCGGGCAAGCCGCGACATCCGGATCGCCACACTGGACATCGCCGGGTACGAAGCCACCGACATCCTGCGATTCGTCGAGCCTGGGGGGCGTCAGTTCATGTACGTGCCGGGCGAGGTCGACGGGTTTCACGTTTTCGACACTCCGGACGATCTGCAATGGTGGCTGATGACCCACACCAACGAGGCTGCCAATCGGGCGCGGTTCATGTCGCATTTCCCCCTCGCAATGCATGCCGAAAAGGACCACGCCACGGGCCTCAACCATGCGTTGGACATGATGTTCAGCCAGTGGGGACCGGGCACGCTCAAGGTCATTAATCTCAATGACCAGACCATAACGGGCGACCCCTTCACCCACCTTCGCGACAGTACCCGGCAGCGCATGCACTGCGATGCCGACTACGCGCTTCACTCCAACGGCGAGCTGCGCAAACAGATGTGGATGGGCTACCTGAAAGCCTTCGGTCAGACCTTCGGCGCACTGGCCGCGCTGGACTGGCCCATTGCGCTGGCGGCTGTCGGCGCAGGCTTGGCCGATGTCGGGCTGAACATTGATCAGGCGATCCACGGGCATACCACCGCTGAACGCAAAAACGGTGTAATCGGCGCCATCCTCGGCAGCATTGACGTGCTGTTCAACAGTGCTTTTCTATTGCAGGCCGCCGCGCCTGAAGTGGGCGAGATTGCGTCAGAATCCGAATCCGCCTCTGGCTCGAATCCCGTGCCTGAAGACCTGCCTGAATCCACTCCACCACCTGCTCTTGATGCAGGCGCGCAGCTCCCGACCCTGGCGGTTTCCCCGACAGAACCCGATGCAGGCTTGCTGTCCTTCAGAACCAACGAACTGCTCGACACCATGACCCCGCCGCCCACTGAAGGCCGAATGCAGGGCGTCTATATCAAGAGCACCGGTGAAACCTTCATCCGTATCGAGGACGAGGTCTACCGCGTGCGCTTCGTCAACGAGTTGAACACTTGGGTGATCATCGACCCGCAGGCCCCTTTCTCTTTCCAGCGCAATCTTCCCGTGCGCTTGAACGTCGACGGCACGTGGCAACCGATGAAGGGGGCTAGTCTGCTGGGCGGGGGCAAGGTGCTGACGACCCTCAGAGGCAGCCAGGCTTCCGTCGTCCTTTCACCCGGCCCTTCGATGACGCCCTACGACATGCCGGAAAACCTGCGACAGGGCATGCGCTCGCGCGTCGAAAGCCCCAGCAACAAACCCTTCGAAGGCTACTATGCAACACTGGACGATAACGATCCGATTGAGCGTTTCTTCGTCATCCGGGAAGAACTGGCGCGCGACGCCGACGCATTTTATGCCGGCCTGGAACTTCCCCAACGCCCATCGATTCCGGACATTCCTCAGAATGCCTTGCCCAAAACGGCCATCCGGCAGCTGTATGAAAACCATCAGGGCCTGGTGATCGGTGAAAGCCACAGCAGCGTGGCGAGCAAGCAGTTCCTGATCGACAACATGGCGCGACTGGCCAAACAGAACGTTCGCACGCTCTATCTGGAGCACGTCCTGACTGACCTGCATCAAGTCGACCTGGACACCTTCGCCAGAACAGGGCGGATGCCCAAAACCCTGCAGTCGTACCTGGAAGATCTGGACCGGGGGCACTTCACCGATTCGACCGGCACTTACACGTTTCAGAATCTGATACGCACAGCCAACAAATACCGCATGCGCATCCGGGCCATCGACTGCATGGCCAGTTACCGCGTCGCCGGCTTGCCCGACCCCGGGCGCACGGTGCGCCTGAAACTCATGAACTACTTCGCGCATACGGTGATCGCCGCAGACGAGCCCGCGCGCGCAGGCAGCAAGTGGGTCGCTCTGGTGGGCAATGCCCACGCCAACACGTTCAAGGGCGTACCGGGCGTTGCGGAAATCGAAGGCGCCGTCGGGCTGCGCGTGCGGGACGTGCCGGCGGGCGGTATGACGGGGTTTGGCGTGGACCCGGGTGAAGACGTCCTGACTGCGATGGGCCAGCCTGCCGGCCGGGTCAAAAGCGACCTGCGATTGCAGAGGGTCACCCTCGGCGTCAGAACCCACTTCCTGCGCACGCCCACCTCGCTGGGCTATCGCCTGCGACGCCCCGGAAACTTCGCCATCCAGCGCTCTGGCGATTCGCCCCAGCTGATCTACAAGAATCAGGAAGGTGAAGTGACCTATGTGCCCATCCAGATCAGCGATGAACACCTGTCGATCAGCAGCGCCGATTGGCCGCTGATCAGCGGGCGTCGCTATGGCAGTTTCGAAGAGCTGGCCTTCGCACTGAAACTGGCAGGGATGACCTGAGAACACGTACGCCGGATGCGCCTTCAAGCGGCATCCGGCTTCGGGGGTGAGTTGCTGTAGTCTTGGTGTGGCTTCAGCGGGGCTCAGTCATCATTCCCACTCAATCGTCGCCGGCGGCTTGCTCGACACGTCGTAGGTAACGCGGGAGATGCCTTCGATTTCGTTGATGATGCGGCCGCTTACGGTTTCCAGCAGCTCGTAAGGCAGGTGTGCCCAACGTGCGGTCATGAAGTCGATGGTTTCGACGGCGCGCAGGGCGACGACCCAGGCGTAACGACGGCCGTCGCCAACCACGCCTACCGATTTCACTGGCTGGAACACCACGAACGCCTGGCTGACTTTGTGGTACCAGTCGGCCTTTCGCAGCTCTTCAATGAAGATGTGGTCGGCGCGACGCAGCAGGTCGGCGTATTCCTTCTTCACTTCACCGAGGATGCGCAGGCCCAGTTCCAGACCCAGACGACGAACTTCATCCTTGAACAGTTCGCGCAGTGGTTCGACCAGTTTCAGGTTCATTTCTTCCGGCAGGCCACCCACGTTGTGGTGCGACTTGATCACGTGAGCCTTGCCGCTCTTGGCGCCAGCGGACTCGATCACGTCAGGGTAGATGGTGCCCTGTGCCAGGTACTTGATGTTGTGCAGCTTGCTCGACTCGGCATCGAACACGTCGATGAAGGTACGGCCGATGATCTTGCGCTTCTTCTCAGGGTCGGCCTCGCCGGCCAGGTTGTTGAGGAACTGGTCCTCGGCGTTGGCGCGGATCACCTTGACGCCCATGTTCTCGGCGAACATGGCCATCACTTGCTCGCCTTCGTGCAGGCGCAGCAGGCCGTTGTCGACGAACACGCAGGTCAGCTGGTCGCCGATGGCCTTGTGCAGCAGGGCTGCGACCACGGAGGAGTCGACGCCGCCGGACAGACCCAGCAGCACGTTGTCGGTACCGACCTGAGCGCGAACCTGGGCGATGGCGTCTTCAGCGATCTTCGACGGGGTCCACAGGGCTTCACAACCGCAGATGTCGAGGATGAAGCGCGACAGGATGCGACCGCCCTGTTTGGTGTGGGTTACTTCCGGGTGGAACTGCACACCGTAGTAGCCGCGAGCGTCGTCGGCCATGCCGGCGATCGGGCAGCTCGGGGTGCTGGCCAGGATGTGGAATTCGGAAGGCAGCTTGGTGACCTTGTCACCGTGGCTCATCCAGACATCGAGACCCAGCAGGCCGTCGGCGTCGACATGGTCTTCGATGCCGTCAAGCAGGCGGCTCTTGCCGACGACATCGACACGGGCATAACCGAATTCACGCAGCTCGGAACCTTCAACCTTGCCGCCCAGCTGTTCGGCCATGGTTTGCATGCCGTAGCAGATACCGAAAACCGGAACGCCCAGATCAAACACCGCCTGAGGGCAGCGCGGGCTGTCGGCAACGTGCACGGACTCGGGGCCACCGGCGAGGATGACGCCTTTTGGCGCGAATTCGCGAATCGCTTCGTCGTCCATGTCGAAAGGGTGCAGCTCGCAGTACACACCGATTTCACGCACGCGACGGGCGATCAGTTGGGTGTATTGGGAACCGAAGTCCAGAATCAGGATGCGGTGGGCGTGAATGTCGAGGGCCATGAGAACACTCTGCTGACGCAGCTTCAAGCCAGAAGCTTCAAGCCGCAAGATATTGGAAGGCTACAACTGCGTAGTGCCAGACCCAATGAGGTGCTGGCACTACGATCAGCTTGCAGCTTGGAGCTTGTACCTTGCCGCTGGGAGGCGTTAGCCGACCCGATAGTTCGGCGCTTCCTTGGTGATCTGCACGTCGTGGACGTGGGATTCAGCCATGCCGGCACCGGTGATGCGGACGAATTCAGGCTTGGTACGCATTTCCTGAATGTCGGCGCTGCCGGTGTAGCCCATGGAAGAACGCAGACCGCCCATCAACTGATGGATGATGGCCGCCAGCGAACCTTTATAGGCCACGCGGCCTTCGATGCCTTCGGGCACCAGCTTCTCGGCACCTGCGGACGAATCCTGGAAGTAACGGTCGGACGAACCTTGCGCCTGGGACATCGCACCCAGCGAACCCATGCCGCGGTAGGCTTTGTACGAACGGCCCTGGAACAGCTCGATTTCGCCCGGAGCCTCTTCGGTACCGGCGAACATCGAACCCATCATCACGCACGAGGCGCCGGCCACGATGGCCTTGGACAGGTCACCGGAGAAACGGATGCCGCCGTCGGCGATCAGAGGAATGTCGGTGCCTTCCAGCGCAGCGGCCACGTTGGCAACGGCGCTGATTTGCGGCACGCCGACACCGGCGACGATACGGGTGGTGCAGATCGAGCCTGGGCCGATACCGACCTTGACGCCGTCAGCGCCGGCTTCGACCAGCGCGCGAGCCGCTGCGCCAGTGGCGATGTTGCCGCCGATGACCTGAACGTCAGGGAAGTTCTGCTTGACCCAGCGAACGCGGTCGATCACGCCTTTGGAGTGGCCGTGGGCGGTATCGACGACGATGACGTCAACGCCGGCAGCGACCAGCGCGGTCACGCGCTCGCCGGTGTCTTTACCGGTGCCGACCGCAGCGCCGACGCGCAGACGACCTTGATCGTCCTTGCTCGCCAGTGGATAAGCCTTGGCCTTTTCGATGTCCTTGACGGTCATCATGCCCTTGAGCGCGAACTTGTCGTCGACGATCAGGACTTTTTCCAGGCGGTGCTTGTGCAGCAGCTCGCGGACTTCGTTCTTGTTCGCGCCTTCGCGGACGGTGACCAGACGCTCTTTGGGCGTCATCACTTCGCGGACAGGCACGTCCAGACGGTTTTCGAAACGCACGTCGCGGGAAGTCACGATGCCGACGAGTTCGCCGTCATGCAGGACCGGTACGCCGGAGATATTGTGCAGGCGGGTCAGTTCGAACAGGTCACGAACCGTTGCATCCGCCTCGATGGTGATTGGGTCCTTCACCACACCCGCTTCGAACTTCTTGACCTTGCGCACTTCGGCAGCTTGCTGCTCGACGGTCATGTTCTTGTGGATGATGCCGATGCCGCCTTCCTGAGCCATGGCGATGGCCAGACGGGCTTCAGTCACGGTGTCCATAGCGGCGGAAACGAGGGGGATGTTCAGTTCGATGCCACGGGTCAATCGGGTTTTCAGACTGACTTCGTTGGGAAGCACCTCGGAATAACCGGGCACAAGGAGAATGTCGTCGAATGTAAGGGCTTCTTGGCTGATACGCAGCATCGCTGGGCTCCCGAGCGGGAAAATGGAAGCGCGCCATTATACCCAGACACCTGCCCTTGCTCAATGTAAAGATCAGCCTATTTGATAATCAACTTGATCGAGGCGCTCTATCGAGCAGAGCTGCGTTTATAGCCGGACTTTGACGAAGGACACCGGACGATCCAGACGTTCGGCGAACTCTTCCAGAAAGCTCGCCTTGAAACCTGCGTCCAGCCAGTTATTGAAGATGAATCCCAGGTTGGAAAACCCGCACGGGTCAAGGAACAGAAAGCCGTTGATGTCGTCTTCGAAGCGGCATTCGGGGCAGATGAAGTTGTCGGTGTGCCTGGGCATCCACTCCTCCAGGCTGTCGAACAGCGCTTCGCCGATTTCGCGCCGGCACTCGGGGCAACCAGCCTCCTCCATGAAGCCTACCTGAGGCGTATAGATGCAACGCTTGAGCACGATTTCCAGACCGTTGACCGGCTGGCCATACGGCAAGGCATCAGGATTCTCGACGAAACGCCGCGCACCGGGGGCAATCGCGTAGGCCATGCGATTGAAGCTGCGTCCGCAGGTGGTCAGCGACTCTTCGACGACGTCGAGCTTCACCAGCCAGCGCAGGATCGCCCGCGCCTTCGCCTCATGGGCGGGAAAGCTGGAGATTTGCGGGACGATGATGCTCTGGGTGTTCATGACGGGCCTGCCTGACGCGTGATCGGGGGGGCGGCAGCTTAATGCTACCGCCGATGACGTCAAGTAGAGCCGTCAGCCCCTTGGACCGTCAACCCGCGAGGTAGCGACCGATCAGCGTGATGCCGCTGATCAGCACCATCCAGGTCACCAGCCGCACGAACATCTCCCGCGACAGGCGCATCACCAAACGCCGACCGATCCACGACCCCACCAGCATCGCGGGCAACAGGCACACGGCCATGACCAGCAGCGACACCTGCGCATACACCCCGGTGATCACGAACAGACTCAGGCGCACGATGGTGCTGCAACTGATCAGCGCGTTCTGCGTGGCGCGGGCCTGGGTCTTGTCGGTCAACCGACCGTTGAGGTAGATCGCATAGAGAAAGCCGCCGCTGCCAAACAAGGCGCCGAACAGCCCGCCCATGGTGCCCATCGGGATCGACCATCCGGCAGACAACTGCGTCGGGCGCACTTTCACCGCCAGGCTGTAGATGGAATAGCCGATCAGGAACAAGCCCATCATTAATAGAAGGACATCGGATTTCAGGTTGAGCAGAAACAGCACGCCCAGGGTACAACCCACCGCCATGCACGGCACCATGCGCAACAGCTCGGCGCGCACCACCGATTGCCGCGAAGGCAGCAGATGACTGAAAGCGGCGAGGAAATCCAGCATCACCAGCAACGGGATGATGCGCGACAGCGGCATGAAGTGGATCAGGACTGGGCCTGCCACAAGCGCGGTGCCGAAGCCTGCGATGGCGAAGACCAGATAGGCGGCGATCACACCACCTTCGATGAACAACCAGTCCAGCGGGGTCAGACCCAACTGATCGAAAACACCCGACAACGCGGCGAGGCTGGTGAGCATTGTGTCCTCCTTGGATTCTTATAGGAGTGGAGAATACTGTAGGAGCGCCTACAACGGTGGTGGCGTGCCCCCCAATGCCCTTATCATGCCCGCCATGATCAAAGACCCCTTCGCAAGACTCGGCCTTGACCGGGAAGTCCTCACTGTCAGCCAGCTCAACGGCCGTGCGCGCGTGCTGCTGGAAGATGTGTTCTCGAACATCTGGGTCGAGGGGGAGATTTCCAATCTGTCGCGCCCGGCGTCCGGCCATGTCTACTTCACCCTGAAGGACAGCGGCGCCCAGGTGCGTTGCGCGCTCTTTCGCAGCAATGCTGCGCGGGTCAGGCAGGCGCTCAAAGACGGTCTGGCAGTCAAGGTGCGAGGCAAGGTTTCGCTGTTCGAGGGTCGTGGCGATTATCAGCTGATCCTCGACACGGTGGAACCTGCCGGAGACGGCGCGTTGCGTCTGGCCTTCGATGCACTGAAAGAAAAGCTCAACGCCGAAGGCCTGTTCAGCGCCGAGCGCAAGGTCGCCCTGCCCTTGCATCCGCAGCGCATCGGCATTGTCAGCTCGCCCACTGGCGCAGTGATTCGCGACATCATCAGCGTGTTCCGCCGTCGTGCGCCACAGGTCGAACTGACGCTGATCCCCACTGCCGTGCAAGGCCGCGAGGCGATCAACCAGATCGTGCGCGCGCTGAAACTGGCGGACTCGCGGGGCTTCGACGCGCTGATCCTGGCCCGTGGCGGCGGCTCGCTGGAAGACCTCTGGTGCTTCAACGAAGAAGCCGTGGCCCGCGCCATCGATGCCTGCGTGACGCCCATCGTCAGCGCGGTCGGTCATGAAACCGATGTGTCCATCAGTGACTTCGTCGCCGACGTGCGCGCCCCCACGCCCTCCGCTGCTGCCGAATTGCTGGCCCCGGACTCCAGCGACCTGCACCGCCGCGTCGAAAACCTGCAACGCCGACTGGTCACGCGCATGCGCGACCGGCTGATGCGCGACCAGCTGCGCCTGGACGGCATCTCCCGCCGTTTGCGGCATCCGGGTGAACGTCTGCGCCAGCGCGCGCAACGTCTGGACGATCTGGACATGCGCCTGCGCCGCGCCTTCGAACAGTTGCTGCACAAACGCCAAGTGCGCATGAGCCATCTGCAAAGTCGGCTGGCAGCGCAACATCCCGGTCGCACGCTGGCGTTTCTCAAGCAGCGTCTGGATGTGCTGGCCGAGCGCCTGCCCCGTGCGATCAAAGAGAACCTCAAGACCCGACGCCTGCAATTGCAGAATCAGGTGCAAACGCTCAACGTGGTCAGCCCCCTTGCGACCCTCGGGCGCGGTTACAGCATCTTGCTGGACGAGCGCGGCAGAGCGATTCGCACCGCTGAACAGACTAAAACCGGCCAGCGCCTCACGGCAAAACTGGCCGAGGGCGAACTGCAGGTGCGCGTCGAAGACAACCACCTGACGCCTGTCACCCTTTCTCTTCTGGATTGATCGATGCTGCCTTTTATCTCTCGCTCCCTGGCTGGCGCCGCGCTGGCCATGTGCCTGGCCCTTCCGGCCCACGCCGACAGCTACCTCTCCCGCTTGCTCAACAAGCCGGTCCCCGGCGGGGTCGCCGTGGTGGACCTGGGCCCCGCCGCTCAAGCACCCAAAGCCACGTGGCAAGGCAAACCGGTGCTGGTGGTCAAGGATCAGGATGCGCGCTGGCAGGCCATCGTCGGCATCCCGCTGACGATCAAACCCGGCACGTCGCAGCAGGTGAGCAGCGGCGGTCGCAACCTGCCGTTCACGGTGGGCAGCAAGAAATACCCTGAGCAGCACATCACCCTGAAGAATCAGCGTCAGGTCAATCCCAACCCGGAGGACCTCAAACGCATCGAGCAGGAACTGGACGTGCAGGTCCGCGCCTATCGCACCTTCAGCCCGGTGACGCCGAGCAACCTGCTGCTGGACAAACCTGTGGACGGGCCGCTGTCGAGCAAGTTTGGCGTGCGTCGCTTTTTCAACGGCGAAGAACGCAACCCTCACGCGGGCCTGGACTTCGCGGTGCCTGCGGGCACACCGATCAAGTCGCCTGCAGCGGGCAAGGTCATCCTGATCGGCAATTACTTCTTCAACGGCAACACGGTGTTCGTCGACCACGGTCAGGGCTTCATCAGCATGTTCTGCCACATGTCGAAGATCGACGTGAAAGTCGGCGACGCCGTGCCCCGTGGCGGCGTGGTGGGGCGCGTGGGCTCGACCGGTCGGGCGACCGGGCCGCATATGCACTGGAACGTCAGCTTGAATGACGCACGGGTGGATCCGGCGATTTTCATCAACGCGTTCCAGCCGTAACATCGAACCGGAAGGAGTGAGCTTGCTCGCGATAGCGTCGGGTCAGTGAATATTAATGTCACCGAAGGACCGCAATCGCGAGCAAGCTCACCCCTACAGAGGTTGAGTTGCGCGGACTACATATGCTCAGCAATAAAATCTTGGAATAGCTCCACAAGACGCCAGAAGATCCTCTCAAAGCTAAATTTTCAACATTTCCTCCCAATTTTTTCCAACTGCTTGCCAGCTTTCACCCCATTGGGTACGGTTGAGCACATGAAAACCTCTCAAACCCTCATCCTGCTGCGTCAACATCGCTGCCTCAGCCTCGTCAGTGCACGACTGCCAGGTTGAATCGCGGTGCCTCGACGCAATACCTGTGCTGCATTTTCGTAACAACCGGCTGGCCGCCTTCTCTCGGCCCTGCGTACATCAAGGATTATTCACATGACCATGCTCAAAGATCCCTCGAAGAAGTACCGCGCGTTTCCCGTCATCGACCTGCCTGATCGCACCTGGCCTTCCAAGACCATTACCGAAGTGCCGATCTGGTGCAGCTCCGACCTGCGCGACGGTAACCAATCGCTGATCGAGCCTATGGATTCGGTCAAGAAACTGCGTTTCTGGAAAACCCTCGTGCAAGTGGGCGTGAAGGAAATCGAAGCCTCTTTCCCGGCAGCGTCGCAAACCGACTTCGACTTCGTGCGCACCCTGATCGAAGACGGCCACATCCCGGACGACACCACCATTCAGGTGCTGACCCAGGGCCGTGAAGACCTGATCGCGCGCACCTTCGAATCCCTGCGCGGCGCCAAGAAGGCCATCGTTCACCTGTACAACGCGACCTCGCCGTCCTTCCGCCGCATCGTCTTCAACCAGGACAAGGACGGCATCAAGGCCATCGCGGTCAACGCTGCCAAGCTGTTCGTCAAATACGCCGCCCTGCAGCCGGAAACCCAATGGCAGTTCGAGTACTCGCCGGAAACCTTCAGCGCCACTGAGCTGGATTTCGCCAAGGAAGTCTGTGATGCCGTGGTTGAAGTGTGGAACGCCACGCCGCAGAACAAGGTGATCCTCAACCTGCCGGCCACCGTTGAAGTCGCCACCCCGAACATCTACGCCGACCAGATCGAGTGGTTCTGCCGCAACATCAACCGTCGCGACAGCGTGATCATCAGCCTGCACACCCACAACGACCGTGGCACAGGCGTTGCCGCCACCGAACTGGGCCTGATGGCCGGTGCCGACCGCGTCGAAGGTTGCCTGTTCGGCAACGGCGAGCGCACCGGTAACGTCGATCTGGTGACTGTTGCGCTGAACATGTACACCCAGGGTCTGAACCCGCAGCTGGACTTTTCCGACATCGACGGCGTGCGCAAGGTCGTCGAAGAGTGCAACCAGATCCCGGTTCACCCACGACACCCGTACGTCGGCGACCTGGTTCATACCGCGTTCTCTGGCTCGCACCAAGACGCCATCCGCAAGGGCTTCACCCAGCAGAAAGACGACGCGCTGTGGGAAGTGCCGTATCTGCCGATCGACCCGGCAGACATCGGCCGCAGCTACGAAGCGGTGATTCGTGTGAACAGCCAGTCCGGCAAAGGTGGCATCACCTACCTGCTGGAACAGGAATACGGCATCTCCCTGCCACGCCGCATGCAGATCGAGTTCAGCCAGGTGGTTCAGGGCGAAACCGACCGTCTGGGCCTGGAAATGACCGCGCAGCAGATCTACTCGCTGTTCAAGAACGAATACCTGCAAGCCAACAAGCCGTACGCGCTGGTCAGTCATCGCCTGCAGGAAGAAAACGGCCACAGCGCCGTGGAAGTCGAAGTCACCGGCAAGGGCGACGGCGAGAGCAACCTGCACTGGAAAGGCCGTGGCAATGGCGCGCTGGAAGCCCTGGTCGCTGGCCTGCCGGTCAAGGCAGAAATCATGGACTACAACGAGCACGCCATCGGCGCTGGCACCACGGCCAAGGCCGCTGCCTACATCGAGCTGCGCGTGAATGGCGATCGTGCGGTGCATGGCGTGGGTATCGATGAAAACATCACCACCGCCAGCTTCAAGGCCCTGTTCAGCGCACTGAATCGCGGTCTGATTCAGGCTGAGACGGCCGCTAAAGCCGCATAACGCACGAGCCCCTGCGGTAGACAAAAAAGGCCCTGAAGTGAAAGCTTCAGGGCCTTTTCGTTGGGCTGCGATCAATCAGGCAGTGGTATTGACGTTGCCTTTCATCAATTCGAGCAACGAGGCCTGCAGCGCGATCAGTTGCGCCGAAGTGCCTGCGATCTGTTGGGAGATGGCCGCGACCTGCTGAGCTTTCTCCTGCTCCGGGGCCTTGCTGCTCTGGGCCTGGGACAGTTGTTGCTGTTGTTGCTGGAGCATTTTCTGGACCTGTTTGATCTGCTCCTGCAGTTGCTTGATCATCTGTTCGCGCGGAGTGCCGCCCTCCTCGGCTTTGCCCGACCCGGCTGCGGTGGGCGTCTGGTAGACATTGCCGCGCAAATTGACGTCGACGCTGGTCGCGTCGCTCTTGGTGGATTCGTCATTTCTGACAGCCGTCGTGAAGACGCTGGAGTAAGCACTCAACGAACTCGTATTGATAGTGGTCATGATGAACTCCTTGTTAGTGCCTTTGTATCGGCCGGCTTACAAAGAACTGAAGTTCATTATGCTGTACCCACGAAAACGCCCCACGGCAATGGCCATGGAGCGTTTTTGCATGATCAGGGGATCAGGCGGTGGTGTTGATGCTGCCGGACTTCTGCAGCTGCGCCAGTGCGGCTTCCTGCGTGGACAGGGTCGCGGTGGTGGTCGAGATCTGACCCTGGATGGCCATGGCGCGCTGGGCTTTTTCTTCGTCCGAGCCGCCGCCCGCTTGAGCCGCAGCCAGCTGCTGCTCCTGCTCTTGCAGCTGCTTCTGGGTTTCCTTGATCTGCTCTTCGAGCTTCTCGATGGCCTGCTCGCTTTCGCTGGAGGCGCTGGAGCTGCCACCTGCGCCGCCGGCACCACTCGCGCCACCGGTTGCGGTTTTTTCCGAAGTCGCCGAGGTGGCGTCGGTTGCGCTGGTGGTCGAACCATCGCTGTCGGCGCTGGTGGCTGTGGTGTCTTTCTTGATCGCGACCGTGAAGGCGCTGGAGTAGGAGCTGAGGGAGGATGTGCTGATGCTGGTCATGGCGGATCTCCTGTTTAGGTTCCCACGCTATCGACCGCACACTCCACCAACTCTATGACTTTAGTGTATCTCGAATGTATCAGCGTCGAGATATGCCGGGAATTTCTGCCGGTACGCCGCAAGGCTTTCGGCAGACAGACTAACGTGGAATACGCCATCGGCCTCGCCGATGTTCAGCAGGCTTTCGCCCTGAAAATCCAGCACCTGACTGTCGCCGGTATAGGCAGCGCCCTTGCCGTCAACGCCCCTACGATTGACCGCCGCCACGTAGCAGAGGTTTTCGATGGCCCGCGCAGGCAACAAGCGGTTCCAGTGCTGACGACGGGCCCCGGGCCAGTTGGCGGTGTAGAGCAGCAGATCGGTGTCCTGTGCGCCTCGGCTCCACACCGGGAAACGCAGGTCGTAGCAGATCAGCGGGCGAATCCGCCAGCCCTTGAGCTCGAACTGCACCTGACGCTCGCCAGGGCTGTAATGCTCATGCTCCCCCGCCATGCGGAAAAGATGACGCTTGTCGTAATGCAGCAGCTCACCATCGGGCCGCGCCCACAGCAGGCGATTGCGATGGCTGCCGTCGGCGGCGCGAATGATCACGCTGCCGGTCACCACGGCATTGAGGCGTTTGGACTGACTCAGCAACCACTTGGACGTGACACCGTTTTCGGGCTCGGCCAGGGTTTCCGAATCCATCGAAAAACCGGTGGTGAACATCTCCGGCAGGATCACCAGATCAGCGCCCTCGGCCTGAGACAGCAGCTCTTCGAAGTGCGCATGGTTAGCCTGACGGTCGTGCCAGACCAGCGTGGTCTGCACCAGCGCGACGTTCAGATTCGGAAGTTGACTCAGATCGCGCATAGTTTTTCCGCTGCCAGGCGCAACGTCTCCTCTCGCTTTGGAAAGCACAGGCGAATCAGGCGCTGACCTTCGGGTGGGTTCTGGTAGAACACCGATGGCGGAATACTCGCCACGCCGTGTTCGCGGGTCATCCACAGGGACATCTCGACGTCGTTGAGGTCCGGGCGGATCGCCGAGTAATCGACCAGCTGGAAGTAGGTACCCGCCGCACGTTTGAAGGTAAAACGCGAGCTTTCCAGCCGGTCGCAGAAAAAGTCGCGCTTGGCCTGATAGAACGCCGGCAGTTCTTCAACATGCTCTGGGCAGGCCGCCATGAAATCGGCCAGCGCCCATTGCAGCGGTGTGACGCCACAGAAACCGACGAACTGGTGGATCTTGCGCATCTCGGCGGTCAGCGCGGGCGGTGCGACGAGGTAGCCGGTTTTCCAGCCGGTGACGTGATAGGTCTTGCCGAACGAGCTGACCACGAAGGCGCGCTCGTAGAGTTCTTCGTGGGCCAGGACGCTGGCGTGCTTCACGCCGTCGAACACCAGGTGTTCGTAGACCTCGTCGCTGACCAGATAGATGTCGCGGTCGCGAATCAGCGCCGCCAATTGATCCAGCTCACCACGGGTAATCAACGCGCCGCTCGGATTGTGCGGCGTGTTGATGATGATCATGCGGGTTTTGGGGCTCAGGGCTGCGCTGAGTTTCTCCCAATCGATGGAGAATTCGCCGTCCTTGAGTTGCACATGCACGCAGCGACCGCCGGCCAGCTCCACCGATGGCTCGTAGCTGTCGTAGCTGGGATCGAAGACGATGACTTCATCGCCTGCCCGAACGACAGTCTGGATCGCACAGAAGATCGCGTGGGTCGCGCCAGGCGTGATCGTGACTTCGGTGTCGACGTTGACCTGACGGCCGTAGGAACGGGCGATTTTCGCTGCCACCTGCTGTCGCAATGCGGGCAGTCCGGCCATGGGCGCGTACTGGTTATGGCCGTCCATGGTGTGACGGCAGAGGGCCTCGCGCAGTGCGTCGGGCCCGTCGAAATCAGGAAAACCCTGAGAAAGGTTGATCGCCCCGGTTTCGGCTGCAAGCTGGGACATCACGGTAAAAATGGTGGTGCCAACGTTGGGCAATTTACTGGTGATCATGGGGTTTTCCTGCTCCACACCCGGCTCCAGAACGGCAGGGGAACCCGCAGGATAGCCCGAATCGCAGCCACAAAAAAAGGCGCCATTGGGCAGACCATGTAAAAACTGCTGCGCTCGGCAACCCTGCGTTAAAAGCAGGCGGAAAATGCTCATTTAGAGCACCTAGACTCCGCTTTTCCGCCTGCTTTTGCCTGGTCTTGCCTTCGCTCGCTACGTTTTTACAAGGGCTGCCTTCGCGCCTTTTTTCGAAGAAAGTCCGTTACCGAATCAGCGCTTGTCCTTGCGCTTCTTCTCGGCTTTCTTGTGGTGCGACATCAAACGACGCTTCTTGTTGACCTGACGGTCAGTGAGCGTGTTCTTGTTGCCTTCGTACGGGTTGTCGCTGCCTTTGAACTCGATGCGGATCGGCGTGCCGACCAGTTTGAGCACACGGCGGTAGGTGTTTTCCAGATAGCGCACGTACGACTTCGGCACTTTCTCGACCTGGTTGCCGTGGATCACGATGATCGGCGGGTTCGCACCACCCAGGTGGGCGTAACGCAGCTTGATCCGGCGGCTGTTGACCATCGGCGGCTGGTGCTCGCCGACCGCGTCTTCGAGGATCTGGGTCAGGCGGCTGGTCGGCCAGCGGGTGACCGCCGACTTGAACGAGTTCTGCACCGACTGGTACAGGTTGCCGACGCCAGTGCCGTGCAGGGCGGAGATGAAGTGAATGTCGGCGAAGTCAACGAAGAACAGACGACGCTGCAACTCGGTCTTCACGTAATCACGTTCGCTCGGCTGCATGCCGTCCCATTTGTTCAGGGCGATGACCAGCGCGCGACCGGCTTCCAGGGCAAAGCCCAGCAGGTTCAGGTCGTGGTCAACCACGCCTTCGCGGGCGTCCATCACGAAGATCACCACGTTGGCGTCCTTGATCGCCTGCAGGGTTTTCACCACCGAGAACTTTTCGACTTCTTCGTGGATCTTGCCGCGCTTGCGCACACCGGCAGTGTCGATCAGCGTGTACTTTTCCTCGTTGCGTTCGAACGGGATGTAGATGCTGTCGCGGGTGGTGCCGGGCTGGTCATAGACGATCACACGGTCTTCGCCGAGCATGCGGTTGACCAGCGTCGACTTGCCGACGTTGGGACGGCCGATGATGGCGATCTTGATGCCGTCTTTCTCGCTCGGGCCCGGAATGCGCTTGGCTTCCTCGCCTTCAGCGACGTCTTCCTCTTCGCCTTCTTCGACTTCGTCAGCGTCTTTCGGGAATTCGCGCAGGGCGATTTCCAGCATCTGCGTGATGCCACGGCCGTGAGCGCCAGCGATCGGGATCGCATCCCCCATGCCCAGCGGAGCGAATTCGGCGCGGGCCATGTCAGGGTCGATGTTGTCGACCTTGTTGGCGATCACGTACGAAGTCTTGTTGCGCTTGCGCAGGTGCTCGCCAATCATCTGGTCGGCCGCGGTGAAACCGGCCTTGGCGTCTACCAGGAACAGAACAACGTCGGCTTCTTCGATGGCCAGCAGCGACTGCTCGGCCATCTTTTCGTCCATGCCGTGCTCGTCGCCGGAGATACCGCCGGTGTCGATCACAATGTAGCTGCGCCCTTGCCACTTGGCCTCGCCATACTGGCGATCACGGGTCAGACCGGACAGGTCGCCGACGATAGCGTCGCGACTTCGGGTCAGGCGGTTGAACAAGGTGGACTTGCCGACGTTTGGTCGACCCACCAGGGCGATTACGGGAACCATGCGGCTCTCCACTTCGTTATTTCAGAAAATACAAAAGCCGCTGCAAGGCAGCGGCCGGAGTTCGGAGCGGCACCTAAAGCGCCGCAAGCCCCGTCAGTGCGGGGCCGCCAGAGGAAAGCCGGTAAGCCTGCCTCCTCCAGCATAGACAGCCACTACTTGATCGTCAGGGCTTCCAGCTTGCCGCTGTTGCCAAAGACGTAAATGGTGTTGCCCGAGACCAACGGACGAGCGCGCAGGCCGTCGCTGTCGATCTTTTCACGGCCGACGAAATGACCGTCGACCTGGCTGAGCAGGTGCAGATAGCCTTCCATGTCACCGACCGCCACGTAGCTGGAGAACACCTCAGGCGAACCCAGTTGACGACGGGCCAGCGAGTCGTTGCTCCACAGCGCGGTGGACGAACGCTCATCGACGCCTTCAACGGTGCCGTTGGCCAGCGACACATAGACGCTGCCGAAGCCCTGGGCGACGCCCGAGTAGCTCGACGCATCACGCTGCCACAGAATGCGACCACTCTGCAGCTCCAGGCCCGCAACCCGGCCCTGATAAGTCGCTACGTACAGCGTGCTGCCCGACAACAGCAGACCACCGTCGATGTCGACCACACGATCCAGCTCCGAGCGACCTTGTGGAATCGCTACGCGTTGCTCCCACACAGGCACACCGTTGGAGGTGTCCAGTGCCACGACCTTGCCGGTCGACAGGCCGGCAACAGCCAGCTGACCTGCAACGATCGGCGCACCAGTACCACGCAGGGTCAGTACCGCAGGGCTGCTCTCGTAGATCCAGCGCTGGTTGCCGGTGGCGGCGTCGTAACCGATGACCCGGTCATCCTGGGTCTGGGCAACGACCACATCACCGTTGGTAGCCGGGGCGGACAGCACTTCGCTGGTCGCCTTGGCTTTCCACTTCTGCTCGCCAGTGGCTTCGTCGAGGACGATCACTTCGCCGCGCAGGGTGCCGAGCATGACCAAACCGGAACCGACACCAACAGCGCCGGAAACAGGCTGCTCGATCTCTTTCTTCCAGACCACGTCGCCGTTGCTGCGGTTGATCGCCATGACCAGACCGTTGGCGTCGGCAGCGTAGATGTTCTCGCCGTCGATGGCCGGAACCAGCATGTTGTAGATGTCGCCCTGGCCGTCACCGACCGAGCGGCTCCACAGCTTCTGCAGGGTCACTTCTTGTTTGAAGTCGACCAGCTCCGCCGGAGGCAATTCCTTTTTGCTGTTGCTGCTGCAACCCGCGGCCAGAACGGCCAGAGCCAGCAATGCTGCATGTTTCCAACGAATCACGTCACGCATCCCCTTTCGCCAGATCGTCGAGCTTCATTTGCAGACCACCGACCGCCGATTGCTCGGACAGCGCAGCCTTGGCTTTCTTGTATGCAGCATAAGCATCATCGGTACGACCCAGTTGAACCAGCAGGTCGCCACGCAGCTCTTCGCGGCTGGCTTCGAACGACTTGTCGACCTGACCGTCGAGCAGCTTCAAGGCGTCTTCGGCCTTGTTCTGGGCCGCGAGCACGCGAGCCAGACGCTGACGGGCGATTTCGCCCAGGGTCGGGTTGACCGGCTTGTCGCTGACAGCCTTCAGCTCGCTCGCCGCGTCGTCCAGTTTGCCGGTATCGACCGCGACCTTGGCCACGAACAGGCTGCCGTACTGGGCGTAAGCCGTGCCACCGAAGTCGCTTTTCAGCTTGCCGGCGATCTGCGCGACCTGACCTGCATCGGCCTGGCCGCTTGGGGTCAATGCCGTTTCCAGCAATTGCTGATACAGCGCCGAAGCACCTTGTGCCTGGTTGTTCTGATAGCGATGCCAGGCTTGCCAGCCCAACACCACGATCACCGCGAGCAGACCGCCGGTGACCAGGGGCTTGCCGTTACGCTGCCACCAGTCCTTTACCGCCGCCAGCTGTTCATCATCGGTACTCGACACCCCAATACTCCTATTCGCTTTCGCTAGATCGCTTGTTATTCAGCTTCAACCCTGCTGGATGCAGGCGGCCAGGTGCTCGGACAGAGCATCCCAGGCAATGTTTTGTTGTTCGCCCTGACCGCGCAGAGGCTTGACGCCCACTTCCTTGCGAGCCAGTTCTTCATCGCCAAGAATCAGCGTGTACAGCGCGCCGCTCTTGTCGGCTTTCTTGAACTGGCTCTTGAAGCTGCCAGCCCCGGCGTTGACCTGCAGGCGCAGGTTCGGCAATTGGTCGCGCAGACGCTCCGACAGCGCCAGCGCTGCCAGCTCGGCCGCCTCGCCAAAGGCACAGACGTACACGTCGATGGTGCGCGAGATCTCTTCCGGTACCTGCTCCAGGGTTTCCAGCAACAGCACCAGACGCTCGATGCCCATGGCAAAACCGACGCCCGTGGTTGGCTTGCCGCCCATCTGCTCGACCAGACCGTCGTAACGACCGCCCGCGCAGACCGTGCCCTGAGCACCCAGTTGATCGGTGACCCATTCGAAAACGGTCTTGCTGTAGTAATCCAGACCACGCACCAGTTTCGGGTTGATCACGTAAGGAATGCCGGCCGCGTCCAGACGCGCCTTCAGGCCTTCGAAGTGAACCCGGGACTCGTCGTCCAGGTAGTCGGCCAGCTTCGGCGCATCGACCAGCACGGCCTGGGTTTCAGGGTGCTTGGTGTCGAGCACGCGCAGCGGGTTGGTCTTCAGACGGCGCTGGCTGTCTTCGTCCAGTTGCTCGTGACGCGCCGAGAGGTACTCGACCAGCGCTTCACGGTAGCGGCCACGGGCTTCGCTGGTGCCCAGGCTGTTGAGTTCAAGCTTGACAGCGTTGCGGATGCCCAATAGGCCCCACAGGCGCCAGGTCAGCACGATCAGCTCGGCGTCGATGTCCGGTCCGTCGAGGTTGAAGACTTCGCAACCGATCTGGTGGAACTGGCGATAACGGCCCTTTTGCGGACGCTCGTGGCGGAACATCGGGCCGATGTACCAGAGTTTCTGCACCTGGCCACCGCCAGTAATGCCGTGTTCCAGCACCGCGCGCACGCAGGCCGCCGTGCCTTCAGGGCGCAGGGTCAGCGAGTCGCCGTTGCGGTCGGCGAAGGTGTACATCTCTTTTTCGACGATATCGGTGACTTCGCCGATGGAGCGCTTGAACAGGTCGGTGAACTCGACGATCGGCATGCGGATCTGGCGATAACCGTAGTTATCCAGCAGACCCGATACGGTGCCTTCGAAGTAGCGCCACAGCGGCGTCTGGTCCGGCAGGATGTCGTTCATGCCACGAATGGCTTGCAGGGACTTACTCACAAAAATTCCTTGGAAACTGGGTTAGCCGCGAACGATCAGCGCTGCGTCGGCCTGGACCTTTTCGGCCGCTTTCTCGCGGATCAGGCGTTCAAGCTCGTCCACAAGATTGTCATTGGTCAGCTTTTGCGACGGCTTGCCATCGATGTAGATCAGGTTCGGCGTGCCACCCGTGAGGCCGATATGGGCCTCCTTGGCTTCACCCGGACCGTTCACCACACAACCGATCACCGCCACATCCAGCGGGACCAGCAGGTCTTCAAGACGCCCTTCCAGTTCGTTCATGGTCTTGACCACATCGAAATTCTGCCGCGAGCAGCTCGGGCAGGCGATGAAGTTGATGCCACGGGAACGCAGGTGCAGCGACTTGAGGATGTCGTAGCCGACTTTCACTTCTTCAACAGGATCGGCGGCCAGCGAGATACGGATGGTATCGCCGATTCCTTCGGCCAGCAGCATACCTAGGCCGACGGCCGATTTCACTGTGCCTGAACGCAAACCACCGGCTTCGGTGATGCCCAGGTGCAATGGCTGGACGATTTCCTTGGCCAGCAAGCGATACGCTTCAACGGCCATGAACACATCGGAGGCCTTCACGCTGACCTTGAAGTCCTGGAAATTCAGGCGTTCGAGGTGCTCGACGTGGCGCAGGGCCGACTCCACCAGCGCAGCCGGGGTCGGTTCGCCGTACTTTTTCTGCAGGTCCTTTTCCAGGGAACCGGCGTTGACGCCGATGCGGATCGGGATACCGCGATCACGGGCCGCATCGACCACGGCACGCACACGGTCTTCGCGACCGATGTTGCCCGGGTTGATGCGCAGGCAATCGACGCCCAGTTCGGCCACGCGCAGCGCGATCCTGTAGTCGAAATGGATGTCGGCGACCAGTGGCACCTTGACCAGCTGCTTGATGCGGCCAAAGGCTTCGGCGGCGTCCATGTCAGGAACGGAGACGCGAACGATGTCCACGCCCGCCGCTTCCAGACGATTGATCTGGGCAACCGTGGCGGCGACATCGTTGGTGTCGCTGTTGGTCATGCTCTGTACCGCGATCGGCGCATCACCACCGACTGGCACCGAGCCGACCCAGATTTTGCGCGATACGCGACGTTTGATCGGAGATTCGCCGTGCATGTTATTGCCCCAGCTTCATGCGAGCCGTCTGGCCCGAGGTAAAGGGTGTGACGTCGACCGGCTGGCCGTTGTAGCTGACCTGCGCGGCACGGGCAACGCCCAGACGCACGGCCAGAGGCGGCTTGCCGCTGACGTCGACGCTGTCGTTGGCACGTTTGAGACCGCTGGTCAGCACCTTGCCGTTGGCGTCGGTGACCTGGAACCAGCAATCGGCCGTGAACTGGATCTGCACATGGCCGAAACCGGCTGGCACTGGCGCGGCTTCAGTCGACGCTGGCGTCTGGGCAGGCGCGGGCGCCGTGGCCGTGGCCGTGGTTGGAGTCGTCGGGGCTGGCGCGGTGTGCGCAGGTGCGGCTGGCGCAACCGGAGCGGTGGTGACTGGCGCGGGCGTGACAGGCGCTGCAGAAGTGGTCGATGCAGGCGCAGCAGGCTCGGCGTTGTTCAGTGGCAGCGGCGCGGTATTGCTCTGGCCCTGGGCGGCAGGCTGCTCTTCAGGTTCGTCCAGTGGGTGAATCTGGGTGGTGCCGTCGGCACTTTCGACCTCGACGTGTTCCATGCCCAGGCTGGTCGGCTCCTTGCCGCGCAGGGTCGACTGATCCTGCCACCAGACAAAGCCGCCGCCGATCAACGCGACCAGCAGCAACAGGCTGACGATGCGCAGAATGTTATGAGACAGACGCACAGGCTCTTCGATGCGGCCCAGCGCATGCACGTTGCTGCCCTTGCCGTCGGTGCCGGTGTACTGGTCGAACTGGGCCACCAGCGCGGTCTGGTCCAGGCCCATGAGTTTGGCGTAGGCACGGATGTAGCCCCGGGCGAAGGTATGGCCCGGAAGCTTGTCAAAATCGCCCGATTCCACGTACCCCAGGGAGGTCACGGTGAGGTTCAGCCTCAAAGCCACATCTGGCAGCGTCCAGTTTTTACTCTCGCGAGCCTGGCGCAACGTTTCACCGGGGTTCGTGCGAGTGGCTGCTACAACTTCGGGATGCGCCGCTTTCATCATTGCTCCGACAGGTATTGCTGATATTCCGGCGTACCGGGATAGAGTCTTTTTAGTTGCAGGCCATAACTGGCTGCCTTGTTGCGATCGTCATAGATCTTCGCCAGCCGCGTGCCCAGCAGCAGGCTGCGGGCGTTCTGTTCGCTCAACTGGCTGAAACGGTCGTAAAAGTCACGCGCCGGCACATAATGCCTGTCTTCGTAAGACAACTCAGCCATTTCCAGCAATGCGCGTGGCTGTTGGCGATCCAGACGCAGCGCCTTGTCGAAATGCTCGCGCGCCACGTCACGGTTGCCCAGCATCAATGCCGTCATGCCCAGGTTTTCGAAAACCCGGGCACGTTCGGCGTAGAGATTATCATCGGCAGCCTGCTCGAAGCGTTCGTAAGCTTCCTTGTAGCGCTTCTGCTGGTAGAGAAAACTGCCGTAGTTGTTGAGGATGCGGGCGTCTTTGGAGCGCGCGGACAGCGCCTTGCGGTAGTACTGATCGGCCAGTTCAGGCTCGGCCTCGGCCTGAAAGACCAGCGCCAGCGCGGCGTTGGCGTCGGCATCGGAGCTGTCCAGTTCCAGCGCCTTTTTCAGCGGCGCCTTGGCGCGCTCGGTCTGGCCTTGTTGCAGGTAGCCCAGGCCCAGTTGTACATAAGCCTGACGAGCCTCATCACGTCCCTTGCCGGTACTCAGCGGATTGACGTTGCCGGTGGACACACAACCCGCCAGCAACGTGGCAAAACACAGCAGCAGCGCAGCGCGCAGGGACATAGAGATCCTCTCAGTCAAATTCGCGGTCATTTGCGAGGCGCAAGGACTTCAGCCGCGAGCCGCAGCGACCTGAGCCCCTTCGGTCTCGGCACTGAGTTCACGTACAGCGATGTAGCGTTCGCTGCGGCGAGTGCGGTCCATTACCTGCCCGACCAACTGGCCGCAGGCAGCATCGATGTCCTCGCCGCGCGTGGTGCGCACGGTGACGTTAAAACCGGCCTGATGCAACAGATCCTGGAAACGACGGATCGCATTGTTGCTCGGACGCTCGTAACCCGAATGGGGGAACGGGTTGAACGGAATCAGGTTGATCTTGCACGGGGTGTCCTTGAGCAGCTCGATCATCTCGACGGCGTGTTCAGGACGGTCGTTGATGTCCTTGAGCAGCGTGTACTCGATGGTCAGGACACGCTTCTCGCCCAGCGCCGACATGTAGTTGCGGCAGGATTCGAGGAGCATCTTGAGCGGGTATTTCTTGTTGATCGGTACCAACTGGTTGCGCAGCGCGTCGTTGGGCGCGTGCAGCGACAGGGCCAGGGAGACGTCGATGTGCTGAGCGAGCACGTCGATCATCGGTACCACGCCCGAGGTAGACAGGGTCACCCGGCGTTTGGAAATCCCATAGCCAAAATCGTCCATCATCAGACGCATGGCCGAAATGACATTGTCGAAGTTCAGCAATGGCTCGCCCATGCCCATCATCACCACGTTGGTGATGGCACGGTCGACGGTCGCCGGGACACTGCCGAAGGATTTGTTGGCAATCCACACCTGACCGATGACTTCGGCGGCGGTGAGGTTGCTGTTGAAGCCTTGCTTGCCGGTAGAGCAGAAACTGCAATCCAGCGCACAGCCCGCCTGGGAAGAGACACACAAGGTGCCGCGCTTGCCCTGGGGAATGTAGACGGTCTCGACGCAGCTGCCGGACGCCACGCGCACGACCCATTTACGGGTACCGTCGCTGGAAATGTCCTCGCTGACGACTTCAGGACCACGAATTTCGGCATGGCGCTCGAGCTTTGCGCGCAGCGCCTTGCCGACGTTCGTCATGGCTTCGAAATTATCGACGCCATAGTGGTGAATCCACTTCATGACCTGACCGGCGCGGAAGCGTTTCTCCCCGATGGACTCGAAGAATTTTTCCATTTCCGGCTGGGTCAGACCCAGCAGGTTGATTTTGCCAGTGGTATCAGTCATGGATTCACCCTCACTCGCAGCAGCCGCTTAGCGAGTGGTCACCTCGGTAGCAGCGAAGAAGTAAGCGATTTCGCGAGCAGCAGCGGCTTCGGAGTCCGAACCGTGGACGGCGTTGGCGTCGATGGACTCGGCGAAGTCAGCACGGATGGTGCCGGCAGCAGCTTCTTTAGGGTTGGTAGCGCCCATCAGCTCACGGTTTTTCAGGATGGCGTTTTCGCCTTCCAGAACCTGAACGACAACCGGACCGGAAGTCATGAAAGCAACCAGGTCGCCGAAGAAACCACGGGCGCTGTGCTCAGCGTAGAAACCTTCGGCTTCGGCTTTGGACAGTTGCTTCAGTTTCGAAGCCACGACGCGCAGACCGGCTTTTTCGAAGCGGGTGGTGATCTCGCCGATTACGTTTTTAGCAACGGCATCAGGCTTGATGATCGAGAAAGTACGTTGAACAGCCATGGTGTAACTCCAGAAACGGTGATTATTGCGAAAAATTAAACCCGCGAATTATACGCGGGTTCTGGTGTATTGCCTAACGTGCAAAGATGATCAGTCTATTTCATCGGCCCAAAGGGTCTGGACCGCTTCCAGGACCTTTTCGCCAACCCGACCGGACGTGTCGTCGAAATCGGGCAGTTGCTGGATCATCTGTTGCAGTTTGACGAACCCTACCGAGTACGGATCGAGCCCCGGATGGGCCTCGGCCAGTTCTTCGGCAATGCGTTGTACGTCATTCCAACCGTAGCTCATGACAATCCCTCGGTCAGTGCGGCGCTTCGGCTGCATGGTTAAGCGAATATTTCGGGATCTCGACGGTCAGGTCTTCGGTGCCGACCCTGGCCTGACAGGCCAGGCGCGAAGTCGCCTCCAGCCCCCACGCACGATCGAGGTAGTCCTCTTCCAGCTCGTCGGCCTCTTCCAGCGAGTTGAAACCCTCGCGAATGATGCAATGACAGGTGGTGCAGGCGCAGACGCCGCCGCAGGCGCTTTCCATCTCGATGTGGTGCTCGTGGGCAAGTTCGAGGATCGATGTGCCTGGCTCAGCCTCGACCACCAACCCGTCCGGGCAGAATTCCTTGTGGGGCAGAAAAATCACCTGCGGCATCAGTTATTCCTCAATCTCATTCAGGTTGCGTCCTGACAGAGCGGCTTTCACCGTCGAGTCCAGACGACGGGCGGCGAACGCGTCGGTCACCTGCGACAGACGCTTGGTCTGCTGCTCGATGGCCCCACCGTCGGTGCCCTTGATCAATTCACGGAGTTCGTCGAGCTGCAGGTCGATGACCATGCGCTCTTCAGCGTCGAGCAAACGCTCGCCATCGGCCTGCAACGCACCTTCAACGGCTTCGATCAGACGCTGGGCGTCGACCTGCTGCTCACGCAGTACGCGGGCGACCTTGTCGTCGCCGGCGTACTGGAACGAATCCTTGAGCATGCGGGTGATTTCGCCGTCGGTCAGGCCATAGGATGGTTTGACCTGAATGCTCGATTCCACGCCAGACGCCAGCTCGCGAGCGGAAACGCTCAGCAGGCCATCGGCATCGACCTGGAACGTCACACGAATCTTCGCGGCGCCTGCGACCATCGCGGGAATGCCGCGCAGGTCGAAACGCGCCAGCGAGCGGCAGTCGCTGATGAGTTCACGCTCGCCTTGCAGCACGTGAATCATCATCGCCGACTGGCCATCTTTATAGGTGGTGAATTCCTGCGCGCGGGCCACTGGAATCGTGGTGTTGCGCGGGATGACCTTTTCCATCAGGCCGCCCATGGTCTCAAGACCCAGCGACAGCGGAATCACATCCAGCAGCAACAGTTCGCCGCCGTCACGCTTGTTGCCCGCCAGGGTGTCGGCCTGGATCGCTGCACCAATGGCAACCACTTGATCCGGGTCGATTTCGGTCAGGGGCTGACGGCCGAACAGCTCGGCAACGGCGTCGCGTACACGTGGTACGCGGGTCGAACCGCCGACCATGACCACTGCTTCCACTTCTTCCAGCTCGATGCCGCAGTCACGCACGGCGCGACGGCAGGCCTTGAGGCTGCGGGCGATCATCGGCTCGATCAGCGCATCGAAAGCCGCGCGGGTCAGCGCGCCCTTCCAGTTGCCATGCACGACTTCGACCGAATCAGTATCAGTCAAGGCTTCCTTGGCAGCACATGCAGTTTGCATCAGGCTGCGCTGGGCAGCCGGGTCGAGATCGTCCGACAGACCGGCTTCGGTGATGATCCAGCTAGCGATGGCGTGGTCGAAATCGTCACCGCCCAGGGCGCTGTCGCCGCCGGTGGCCATGACTTCGAAGACACCGCCTGTCAGGCGCAGAATAGAGATGTCGAACGTGCCGCCGCCCAGGTCGTAAATGGCCACGACGCCTTCAGCGTTCTGGTCCAGACCATAGGCCACTGCCGCGGCAGTCGGCTCGTTGAGCAAGCGCAGCACGGTCAGGCCCGCGAGCTTGGCGGCATCCTTGGTGGCTTGACGCTGAGCGTCGTCGAAGTACGCAGGCACCGTGATGACCGCACCCACCAGATCACCGCCCAGGGTCGCTTCAGCGCGCTGACGCAGGACCTTGAGAATGTCGGCGGAGACTTCAACCGGGCTTTTCGCGCCCTGAACGGTCTCGATGAACGGCATGTGCGACTCGCCGCCGATGAAACGGTAAGGCAGTTGATCACCCAAGTGCTTCACGTCGGAAATGCCACGCCCCATGAGGCGTTTGACCGAAATGATGGTGTTCAGCGGGTCGGTCGCGGCGGCGTCCTTGGCGGACTGGCCGACTTCGACGCGATCGGCGTGATAACGCACCGCCGACGGCAGAATGACTTGGCCATTGGCATCGGGCAGTGGCTCACTGATGCCGCTGCGCAGGGCTGCGACCAACGAGTTGGTGGTGCCGAGATCGATCCCGACGGCCAGACGACGCTGATGAGGTTTTGGACTTTGGCCGGGTTCGGCGATCTGCAGTAGAGCCATTGCTGTTCTGATATCACTGGCGCGCCGCCCAGGGGCGACGCGGGGTTAATCGTCGAGGCGCTCTTCCAGCTGGCGCACTTCGTAGGAGAGCTTGTCGAGGAACTGCATGCGGCGCATCAGGCGTTCGGCCTGCTCACGCTGTGCAGCATCATCCCAACAGGCCGCGAAGCTTTCGTTCAGTTCTTCCTGAGCCGCCTTGAGCCGACGCTTGAACGTTGCGACGCCGTCCAGATCCGCTTCATCCTGCAGATCCTCGAGCTCCTCGCGCCATTGCATCTGCTGCATCAGGAAGTCGGGATCATGCACCGTGACCTCAAGGGGAACTTCACCCCTGAGCGCCAGCAGGTAACGCGCACGCTTGGGCGCGTTTTTCAGCGTCTGGTAGGCATCGTTCAGGCTCGCCGAGCGCTCCAGCGCAACACGTTGCTCACGCTCGGAAGCGTCAGCGAAACGGTCGGGGTGCACGCTACGGGCAAGCTCGCGATACCGCGTGGCCAACAGGTCGAGATCCAGACGGAAACCCGGCTGCAGGTCGAACAGAGCGAAATGACAAGGAGTACCCACGATAAGCCTCAGACGTTAAAGCTTTCGCCGCAGCCACATTCACCGCGCGAGTTGGGGTTGTTGAACTTGAAGCCTTCGTTCAACCCTTCCTTGACGAAATCAAGCTCGGTGCCGTCGAGGTAGACCAGGCTCTTGGGATCGATGATCACCTTGACGCCATGGTGCTCGAACACTGTGTCTTCGCTGTCTGGCGCATCGACGAACTCGAGTACGTACGCCAGGCCAGAGCAACCTGTGGTCCGAACACCCAGGCGGATGCCATCACCCTTGCCGCGCCCTTCGAGGGAACGACGCACGTGGTTGGCGGCAGCTTCGGTCATGCTGATAGCCATCGTGACTCCTTACTTGCAAGCGGGATGAAGACTGCTTAGAGCAGGCCTTTCTTCTGCTTGTAGTCGCGAACGGCGGCCTTGATGGCGTCTTCGGCGAGCACGGAGCAGTGGATTTTCACCGGCGGCAGGGCCAGTTCTTCGGCCAGTTGGGTGTTCTTGATTGTTTCTGCCTCGTCCAGTGTCTTGCCCTTCATCCACTCGGTGGCCAGGGAGCTGGAAGCGATGGCAGAGCCGCAGCCATAGGTCTTGAACTTGGCGTCTTCGATGATGCCTTGCTCGTTGACCTTGATCTGCAGGCGCATGACGTCGCCGCACGCCGGAGCGCCGACCATGCCGGTGCCGACATCAGGATCTTCCGCGTTCATCTTGCCGACGTTGCGGGGGTTCTCGTAGTGGTCGATGACCTTTTCGCTGTAAGCCATGATTCGTTCCTCATCAGATACGTCTGTCGCTCTCGCGACGCTTCAAAAACCCGGTTTTCAAAGCGCCGCATTCATGTGGCGACTTGAAATTAGTGTGCGGCCCACTCGATTTTCGAGATATCGACGCCGTCCTTGAACATGTCCCACAGCGGCGACAGAGCGCGCAGCTTGGTCACGGCTTCGCAGACTTTCTGCGCGGCCCAGTCGATTTCTTCTTCGGTGGTGAAACGGCCGAACGTGAAACGGATCGAGCTGTGTGCCAGTTCGTCGTTGCGGCCCAGGGCGCGCAATACGTACGAAGGCTCGAGGGATGCCGAGGTGCATGCCGAACCGGACGACACCGCGAGGTCCTTGAGCGCCATGATCAGCGACTCGCCTTCGACGTAATTGAAGCTCAGGTTCAGGTTGTGCGGAACGCGGGCGGTCAGGCTGCCGTTGACGTACAGCTCTTCCAGATGCTCGACCTGCTTGAAGAAACGATCGCTGAGTGCCTTGATGCGCGCGTTTTCAGCGGCCATGTCTTCCTTGGCGATACGGAAGGCTTCGCCCATGCCGACGATCTGGTGGGTCGCCAGGGTGCCGGAACGCATGCCGCGCTCGTGACCGCCGCCGTGCATGGTGGCTTCGATGCGCACGCGAGGCTTGCGGCTGACGTACAGCGCGCCGATGCCTTTCGGACCGTAGGTCTTGTGGGCGGAGAAGGACATCATGTCGACTTTAAGCTTCGACAGGTCGATGTCGACCTTGCCGGTGGACTGAGCGGCGTCGACATGGAACAGCACGCCGCGCGAACGGGTCAGTTCGCCAATGGCAGCGATGTCGTTGACGGTGCCGATTTCGTTGTTGACGTGCATGATCGAGACCAGAATGGTGTCGTCACGCAGTACAGCTTCGATCATGGCCGGCGTGATCAGACCGTCGGTGGTCGGCTCCAGGTAGGTGACTTCGAAACCTTCGCGCTCCAGTTGGCGCATGGTGTCGAGGACCGCCTTGTGTTCGATCTTGCTGGTGATCAGGTGCTTGCCTTTGGTGGCGTAGAAGTGCGCCGCGCCTTTGATCGCCAGGTTGTCGGATTCGGTGGCACCGGAGGTCCAGACGATTTCACGCGGGTCGGCGTTGACCAGATCGGCCACCTGACGACGGGCGTTCTCGACCGCTTCTTCGGCTTTCCAGCCAAAGACGTGGGAGCGCGAGGCCGGGTTACCGAAGTTGCCATCAACCAGCAGGCAATCGCTCATTTTCTGCGCAACACGCGGGTCGACCGGGGTCGTCGCGGAATAATCGAGGTAAATCGGCAATCTCATTGAATATCTCCTATCGGGCAGGCGCGCCGCGCGTTCATCTGCGTTCACTCAACGGCGGATGTTTCAATCTTGTCCAGAATCTGTGTCTTGGTGTTGCAACGACGCAGGTCCTGACGTTGGGCGACTTCCTGCACTTCACGGCGAGTGACGAGGTCGGCCAGGCTGATACCGCTTAGAAATTCGTGGATCTGCTGGCTGAGGTCGCACCACAAATGGTGAGTCAGACACGTGTCGCCAGCATGGCAATCACCGAGCCCCTGGCAGCGTGTCGCGTCGACCGATTCGTTGACGGCATCGATCACCTGCGCCACCTGAATCCCCTGCATGTTGCGCGACAGCTGATAGCCGCCGCCGGGACCACGCACACTGGACACCAGGTTACTGCGGCGCAGCTTGGCGAACAGCTGCTCGAGGTAGGAAAGGGAAATCCCTTGCCGCTCGGAGATATCGGCCAGAGACACTGGCCCATGCTGCGCGTGCAATGCCAGATCGAGCATGGCAGTGACGGCGTATCGGCCCTTTGTAGTCAGTCGCATGACGTGTACCGCGGAGGTTCGGAATGAGGGCGAGTATGCTATTCCCGAGTATTTAAGTCAACTATAAGACCTAGTGAAACAGTCGGGATTACCCGCAAAGCGCGGGCGGCATAATAGCAAAAACACAAGTCAAATGGCACGTTCGAACGACCCGATCAGAGCCATTTGCGTCAAATACCTTGACCGACCTTGGTCTCGTTGCGCTCCTTGATGCAATCGAATACTTCCTGGCGCAGCTGCGGAAGCTCCTTTTCGCGGTACTCGCAGCCGAGGCTTTTCAGGGCCTGGCCCATGTCTTCCATGCGCGCATCGACCGCTTGCAGATGATCGAGCAACTGGCCGATCGCGCGGGCGACCGGGTCGGGCATGTCTTCACCCACGCCGTAGGCATCGAAGCCGATCTTCTCGGCCATGGCCTTGCGCTTGGCTTCGGCGTCGCTCTCGTCGGTCTTGACGATGATACGACCGGGAATACCCACCACCGTCGCACCCGCTGGCACCGGCTTGGTCACCACCGCATTGGAGCCGACCTTGGCGCCCGCACCCACCGTGAACGGCCCGAGCACCTTTGCGCCCGCCCCCACCACCACACCGGACTCCAGCGTCGGATGGCGTTTGCCCTTGTTCCAGCTGGTGCCGCCCAGGGTCACACCCTGATAGAGCGTCACGTCGTCACCGATCTCGGCGGTCTCGCCAATGACGATGCCCATGCCGTGGTCAATAAAGAAGCGTCGACCCACCTTGGCGCCGGGGTGGATTTCGATACCCGTCAACCAGCGGCCGAAGTTGGAGACCATGCGCGCCGGCCATTTCAGGTCCTTGTTCCACAGCCAGCCCGACAAGCGATGCAGCCAGATCGCGTGCATGCCGGGGTAGCAGGTCAGCACTTCGAATGCGTTTCGGGCTGCCGGGTCACGGTGAAACACGCTTTGAATATCTTCACGCAGACGCTCGAACATCACTGATCCTTCCGCTTGTAGGGCTCACCGTTGGCCGCTTTCTGGGTCTCGGTGAGGATGCCACGCAAAATACTCATTTCAGAACGGTTGACAGCGCAGCGCCCGTAGAGCCGACGCAGCCGGGCCATCAAATGACGCGGCTTCTCCGGATCGAGAAAGCCAATGTTCACAAGAGTGGCTTGCAGATGCTCATAGAATTTCTCCATCTCATCCATTGTCGCCAGCTCGTTGCTGCGCTCCGAGTTCACCTCGTACTTCTCAACCTTGCTCGGCTGCCCCTCGACCGCCAGCCACGCCATGCGCGTTTCATAGCTGAGCACCTGCACCGCAGCGGCGAGGTTCAGCGAGCTGAAATCGGGGTTGGACGGGATGTGCACGTGGTAATGACAGCGCTGCAATTCTTCGTTGGTCAGCCCGGCGTACTCACGACCGAACACCAAGGCGATCTCCTCTCCCCGCCCGGCATGCTCGATGGTCAGGGTGCCCGCTTCACGCGGATCAAGCAGCGGCCACGGGATCTTGCGGTCACGGGCGCTGGTACCCATGACGAGCGTGCAACCCACCAGCGCGTCTTCGAGGGTGGCCACGACCTGGGCGTTTTCCAGGATGTCGTTGGCGCCCGAGGCGCGGGCGTCGGCCTCGTGATGGGGGAAGTGCGCGGGATCGACCAGCACCAGCCGCGAAAGCCCCATGTTTTTCATGGCACGGGCCGCGCCACCGATATTGCCCGGATGACTGGTACCGACCAGAACCACACGAATGTTTTGCAGCACAGGTGAAGTCTCGCTAATGAGGTGAAAAGGGGGTCGAATCTTACAGAAGCGCCGGGCTCAAGGCTATGAACCACTGCTACACAGCTCTGGCATGGACCGTCAAGCGCCGCCTGTGCACTCATGCTGAGACGACCGGACGCACGCAAAGCACTGCACTCGCGCTGGAAATCGTCGACAAGAACCCATAGAATGCCCGGCTCTCTTTAACGACCTAGGTGATACATCCATGCAGCCCATGCTGAATATCGCGCTGCGCGCCGCCCGCAGCGCCAGCGAATTGATTTTCCGCTCCATCGAGCGCCTGGATACCATCAAGGTCGACGAAAAAGACGCGAAAGACTACGTCACCGAAATCGATCGCGCAGCCGAGAAGACCATCATCGATGCTCTGCTCAAAGCCTACCCGACCCACGGCATCCTCGGCGAAGAAACCGGCCTTAAAGAAGGCACCGGCGAAGGCGCTGATTACCTGTGGATCATCGACCCGCTGGACGGCACCACCAACTTCGTTCGTGGCGTTCCGCACTTCGCCGTCAGCATCGCCTGCAAATACCGTGGCCGCCTGGAACACGCCGTTGTTCTGGACCCGGTTCGCCAGGAAGAATTCACCGCGTCCCGTGGCCGCGGCGCTCAGCTGAACGGTCGTCGCCTGCGCGTCAGCCCACGCAAGAGCCTGGAAGGCGCCCTGCTGGGTACCGGCTTCCCGTTCCGCGAGAACCAACTGGATAACCTGGAAAACTACCTGAACATGTTCCGTTCGCTGGTCGGCCAGACCGCCGGCATCCGCCGCGCTGGCGCTGCGAGCCTGGACCTGGCCTACGTGGCTGCCGGTCGCTTCGACGCCTTCTGGGAGTCGGGCCTGTCCGAGTGGGACATGGCTGCTGGCGCCCTGCTGATTCAGGAAGCAGGCGGTCTGGTCAGCGACTTCAACGGCGGTCACGATTTCCTCGAAAAAGGCCACATCGTTGCCGGCAATACCAAGTGCTTCAAAGAAGTGCTGAAGTCGATCGCTCCGTTCGTACCGACGTCGCTGAAGCGCTAAGCTTCACAGCTGCGAAAACCGGCCCAGTGCCGGTTTTTTTATGCCTGGCGCAACGGCCTGCGCCCGCTCAGCTCTCGAGACAAATCGATGAAGTTCTGCAGGGACGGCAACTGATTGAAACTGCGACAGACCAGCGTGATCGGTGCATGCAGTCGAGGCCGGGCGTTGGCAATCGGGCAGTACACGACGCTCTCCTTGTGCACATCGCGCATCGACGCCGGCACGATGGAAATTCCCGCCCCGGCGGCCACCAGGCTGACATTGGTGAGCATGCGCTCGACTTCGAAGGCGATCTTCGGATTGAAGCCTGCGCGCTGGCAGGCCTTGATCAGATTGGCGTACATCCCCGGCGCGCCTGGGCGACGGACCAGAATGAACTGCTCGTTGGTCAGATCACCCAATGAAATCGCCGGCCCTTCGCCCCCCGCCTCATGCCCTGCCAACAGACGATGACCCAAAGGCAGGGTCAGCAGCATTTCCTCGTTGAGCAAACGATGAAACTCGATGCTCTGATGCCGTCCCACCGGCGCCCTGAGAATCCCCACATCGACACTGCTGTCGATGGCCGCCTCGGTCAGTTGCTGCGCACTGCCCTCTTTTAATGCAACAGCTACACCGGGAAAACGCTCACGGTATGCGCGGATGATGCGAGGGATCAGCGGATGAGCCGCTGCCGAGCTGGTGAACCCCACGCACAATTGACCCTCGATGCCATGAGCCGCGCGTGACGCCTTGAGCGAGCCTTCTTTGACTCGCGCCAGAATGTTCTGCGCCTCCCGCAGGAAAACCTGCCCGCCCGCTGTCAGATCCACGCCCTTGGGATGACGCTTGAACAGCTCGAAACCCAGCTCGTCCTCCAGCGCACGAATCTGCTGGCTCAGTGGCGGCTGTTGCATGTTCAGGCGTGCAGCGGCACGGGTGAAATGCCGCTCTTCGGCCACCATGACGAAATAGCGCAGATGACGAAGCTCCATGGTGGTCTATCCCGCAGCGAGGTTTTATGATTGCCGCCCGGTCGATGCGACATTGGTCGGCAAGCGTGCCCAATCCGCCTGACACTGACAAGGCGCGCCCATAACAATAAATAAGCACACTCCGGAACGCCGATGCCCCACAGGCTTTTGAGCAGCACCACCTTGCAACTGCTTGTCGCCATTGTCTGTGGCGCGCTGCTTGGCGTGTTCGCTCCACCCTTGGCGGTAGCGATGAAACCGCTGAGCGACGGATTCATCCGCGTCATCGGCTGGCTCATGCCCTTCATGATGTTCCTGCTGATCGCCTCCGGCGTCGCGGGCCTTGAAGTCAGGCAGCGCGGTCTGGCGGGCAAGATATGGGTCTACTTTCAGACGATGGCGCTGTTGGCGCTGTCCTTGAGCCTTGTGGTCGCCGAACTCACGCAGCCCGGCGCGGGGGCCGCGTTGAACCTCTCCAGTGCTCCGGCGAGCCTTGCGCATATTCAGCCCCATACGTCAGGTTTTTCGTGGGCCGCTGCAGGCTCGATTCTTTTACGCGCACTCACCCAGAACCCGATCCTGCAGGTCATGCTCGCAGGGCTGTTCACCGGCGTGGTGATGATGCGCACCAGAGGCCATCGACAGGGAGAACGGTTACACGGGCTGCTGGAAAAAATGGTGTCATGGCTGTTCAGGGGCTTGAGGCTGATCCTGCGTTTCGCCCCTCTCGCAGCGTTTGGCGCCATCGCGTTCACCTTCGGCAAGTACGGCACCGCGTCAGCATGGCCGTTGCTCAAGTTTGTGGCGGTAATGTATGTGACCAGCGCGCTGTTCGTATTGCTGGTGCTGATTCCCGTGGCGCAGATGTGCGGGGTATCGCTGTGGAGCCTGGTGAAACACATCAAGGACGAACTGCTGCTGGTCACTTTCACGGGTTCGTCCGTTGCTGCCCTGCCCGGCCTGATCGAGAAAATGCAAGCCTTGGGTTGCGATCGACAACTGACCCGCCTGGTCCTGACCACCGGCTACACCTTCAACCTCAGCGGCTCGAACATCTACCTGATCACGGCGGTGCTGTTTCTGGCACAGATGTCAGGCGTCGAACTGACAGGGTCGGATCTGCTGACGCTGCTGCTGATTTCGCTGGTGACCTCCCTGGGCTCGACCAGCATGGCGGGCTCGGCATTCTTCACCTTGATCGCCACCCTCAATCTGCTGCACATCGTGCCAGTGGAAAGCGCGGGGTTGTTGCTGGGGGTCGAACGGCTGATGAAGTGCCGTGTACTGAGCAATGTGCTGGGCAATTGCGTCGCGTGCCTGGCGATTGTGCGATGGCAAAATGCGTCACACTTGCGCAAGCGAATTCATACGCGAGACGGCGGCGCGGGCGACACTTGTGCTTCCCATGAACTACCGAACCGCGAATGAATTCGCTTCCTCAGGGGCTTCGATCTACGGGCCTCAGTTTTTGGAAGACAACAATTTCTCGAATGCCTGATCCAGCTTGCCTTCGGCCTGGGTCAGCCTGGCGCGACGCTCACGCAGCCAGGCCTGGTCAGCATCCAGCGTCTTGTGCGCCTCGGCCAGCATGCGCTTGACCTCTTGCGGTTGCGGGCCGCCGGTGCCCTTGCGGGTCTTGACCATGTTTTCCGGCGACAGCGAGGCGCGGAACGTTGCCTCGTCCAGCGGCAGGGTGTTCTGCTTCCACTGATATTTGTCGGCGGCTTGGGTGTAGAGCTTCTGCGCGTCGGCATAGGGGAACGTTTTCGGCGTCAGGCCCTGATCGCGGGCTTGCTCGACGATCAGCGACGCGAAGCTGTGGCCGATGCGGAACGGCACTTTCTGCGTGCGCTCCAGGGTATCGGCCAGCTCCATGGACGTGGTCCATTCATTCTCCAACTCTTCCCGAGCACGCTGCGGATTGACCTGCAATGCGTCGAGCACGGCATCCATCGCGCCGAACATCTGCTTGGTCGAATCGAATACGCCCAACGAATCGAACGCAAATTTGTAGTCGGTCATGCCGGTGGTGACGTTATGGGCGCGCAAGGTCACCGTCTGCGCCAAGCCTACGACATCCGACGCCGTTTCCCGCGCACGCATCAGCAACCCCGGATTGCGCTTCTGCGGCATGGCGCTGCTGGTGTATGTCTTTTCCTCATCCAGCAGCAGCCATGGGCGAATCTGATGGTATTGGGTATGAATGTCACCAATCAATGCGCCTACGCGAATAGCCGATGACGATGCGATGTTGGCCGCTTCAATCGGGATGTCGTAGGTCGACACCTGACTGGAATCCAGGGAGTTTTCACGCACAGCATCAAATCCCAACAGCTCGGCCATGCGTTCGCGGTTAAGCGGATAGGCCGAATTGGCCAGAACGGCGGTGCCCATCGGGCTCTGGTTCAAACGCTGATACAGCTCACGAATGCGCTGGCCATCGCGGTCAAATGCCGCTTCGAATGCCAGCAAATAATGCGCGTAGGTGATCGGCATCGCCTGTACGCCGTTGGTATAGGCCGGGATCAGCGTATCGACGTTCTTGTCCGCCAGATCCAGCAGGCGCTTGCGCGTGGCATTCAGGGCTTCGCTGTAGGCGAGCACGTCGGATCGCAGCTTGGCCAGACGATAAGTGGCGAGCATGTCCTGACGGCTGCGACCGGAGTGAATCAGCGAAGCTTCGGGGCCGATCTTGTCGGTCATGATCTGCTCCAGCTGCAGCACGTCGCCGGGGCGCTTGCCGTTGGGCTGATCGGCCTGATCAATGGCGTAACGCACGCCGGTGGCGATCTTCTGGCCCATCTCTGGCTTGACGATCCCCTCTTCGGTCAGCATGACAATCGAGGCCTTGTTAATGCGGTTCAGCCAGGAAAACTGGCTCTCACCCTTGCTGTCCCGGGCCTTGGATTTGTCGACCGTCGCGCCGATTTTCGCAGCCTGGGCGGCGCACTGCTCGGTCGTCGCGCAGGGCAGCTCGGCGGTATTGGCCGCATAGGCGCCGTAGCTGTTGAACAGCGCGAACGCGACAGCCAGGTGGATGAGGTTTTTTCTTGTGGGCATTTCAGGCTCCGTTACGGCGATGGCAGGGGGTGAGGGTTGTCGGGACGTTGCTGAACAGGGTCAAAGCAGTGGCAACGTGTAACTGACGATCACGCGGTTCTGGTCGATGTTGTTGCCGCCGTTGCTGCGGTAGGTGCCGTTGCGCCACTTCAGCTCGAAGTTTTTCAGCACGCCGCTCTGGAAAACGTAGGCGATGTCGGTGTTGCGCTCCCACTCGGTGCCTTCCTTGTTGCCCCGCGCGAAGTTGTCGCCCTGCAGGTAGCGGGTCATGAAGCTCAGGCCCGGCAGCCCGACGGCAGCGAAGTCATAGTCGTAGCGGGCTTGCCACGAGCGCTCTTCAGGGTTGGCGAAATCGGGTGAGATCATCACGTAGTTGACGAGGAAGGAGTCGGTGCCCGCAAGGTGTGGGAAGCCGGTTTCGCCGCTCATCTTCTGATAGGCAACGCCAAAGCCGTGGCCACTGATGTTGTAGGTGAAACGCGCGCCGACAGCGGTGTTGTCGACGTTGGTGTTGCCGTCCTTGAGCGAGCGCGCATAACGCAGATCGCTCTTGATCGACTGCGACTCGCCCAGCGCAAAGCTGTGCAGCAGCGTGACGATGTGCTGCTTGTAGTTGCTCTCCAGGCCACCGTAGTTGTAGGAAGTGGTCAGCCCCTTGGTCCAGTTGTAACTGGCGCTGGCGAAATCGAACTTGTCGCTGGGACGCCCCCCCTTGATGCCTTTGCCATCGGCTTCGATGTCTTCGTGACCGCTGTCGTTGCGCTCGGTGTTGCGGGTCAGCCGCCCGACATTGAGGGTCATGTCAGTGATGTCTTTTGAGGTGACCTGCGCACCCCGAAAAGTCTGTGGCAACAGGCGTCCGTCGTTGGGCAAGACGGTGGGCAACTTCGGCAACAGCGTACCCACGCGAAGCACGCTCTTGGAGAAACGCGCTTTGGCCGTCACACCTGCACGGCCGTAGTCGTCCGGGGCCTTTTCGTCACCCACCGGAAGCAGACCGCTGTTGCGTCGCTGCGGCCCCGATTCCAGCTTCAGGCCAAACAGGCCAATGGCATCGACACCAAAGCCGACCGTGCCTTCGGTGAATCCGGATTCGTAATTGAGTATCAGGCCCTGGGCCCATTCGTCGCGCTTGGACTGACTCGCGCCGTCTTGGCGGTAATCGCTGTTGAAGTAGAAGTTGCGTAGCTCAAGTTCAGCTTTGCTGTCTTCGAGAAAATCGGCTTCGGCAAAGCCGGGAAAGGTCAGGCTCAGTCCGAGGGCAGCCGCAGACGTGAGGCCGAGAGATACAGGGCTTTTGTGCATTTTTATTCCCGCATGGCATAGCGTTTTTTATTGGATTTATTCGGTGGTACCCGGAAGCGTCAACGCCTCCCGGGCCACTGAAAAAAGCTTACGCGGCAGGAATACCAATTAAAAATATATAGTTACTACCCACTCAAGACTTTCTGGATATGCGAGTGGCGCAGGCAAAAAAACACCCCTGAATGAGGGGTGTCTTTTTAATCGCTGTTTGACTCGACCGGCTTACTGCCCCGCCTGACTCAACTCCAGCTGACCATCCTTGTTGACCGGAATCTGGCTGCCCGGATCACGATCCATACGCACCTGGCCGACTTTGTCGTTGAGCTTGTACTTCACGTTGTAGCCCACGACCTTGTCGCTGATGTCATTGACGGTGTTGCAGCGGGTTTCAGTGGTGCTGTAGGTGTCGCGGTTCTGCATGCCTTCCTGAACCTTGTTGCCGGCATAACCACCGCCAACCGCACCGGCGACCGTGGCGATTTTCTTGCCGTTACCACCACCGACCTGGTTACCGAGCAGACCACCGGCCAGCGCACCGACGACCGTACCGACGATCTGGTGCTGGTCCTTGACCGGTGCGCGGTGGGTCACTGCCACGTCCTTGCACACCTGACGCGGGGTCTTGATCTGTTCTTTGACAGGCTCGACGGCGAGTACGTCGGCGTACTCCGGACCGTTGTTTTTTACGAGGCTGTAGGTGGCCAAAGCACCACCGGCGGTGACACCGACAGCACCCAATACCGCACCAACGAGCAACGACTTGTTCACGTGAACCTCCTGACCATATTCAGCGCGATCGCTCGCGCTACTCCCAGCCTTGGAGCACAAAAAAAGGCGCGAGTTCACACTCGCGCCCTTTTCCATGATGACCGGTCAGGCCTGATTGTTATGGACGATCGTCAACCTTCTCGGCAGTCACCGGTGGCAGCAGGTCTTCGGTACGCAGGTTCAGCCAGATCAGCACCACGTTGGCGATGTAGATCGACGAGTAGGTACCGGCCATGACACCGATGAACAGTGCCACGGAGAAACCGTGCAGGCTGTCACCGCCAAAGATCCACAGCGCGCCGATCGCCAGCAGTGTGGAGATCGAGGTGGCCATGGTCCGCAGCAGCGTCTGGGTGGTCGAGATGTTGATGTTCTCGATCAACGAGGCCTTGCGCAGCAGACGGAAGTTCTCACGCACCCGGTCGAACACGACGATGGTGTCGTTGAGCGAGTAACCGATGATCGCCAGCACCGCAGCCAACACCGTCAGGTCGAAGGTGATCTGGAAGAACGACAGGATACCCATCGTCACCACCACATCGTGGATCAGCGAAATGATCGCACCCACGGCGAACTTCCACTGGAAGCGGAAAGCCAGGTAGATCAGAACGCCGCCCAGCGCCAGCAACATGCCGATGCCGCCCTGGTCGCGCAGTTCTTCACCGACCTGCGGGCCGACGAACTCGACGCGCTTGACGGTTACAGGGTTGTCAGCACCGGTCTTGCGCAGCGCCTCCGCCACCTGGGCACCCAACTGCGGGTCTTCACCCGGCATGCGCACGAGCAGGTCGGTGGTTGCACCGAAACTCTGCACGATCGCCTCGTGATAGCCGGAAGCGGCCAGCTCGTCGCGCACCTTGCCAAGATCGGCAGGGCGCTCGTAAGTCAGCTCGATCAGCGTACCGCCGGTGAAATCCAGACCGAAATTGAGCCCTTTGTGGAACCAGCTGAACAACGCCAGAACGGTAAGGAACATCGTGAAGGCGAACGCAACGTTGCGCACGCCCATGAAGTTGATCGTACGTTTCATGGCAGCCCTTTAAATCCACAGCTTCTTGAAGTCACGGCCGCCATAAATCAGGTTGACCATTGCGCGGGTCACCATGATGGCTGTGAACATCGAGGTAAAGATACCGAGGGACATGGTCACGGCGAAGCCTTTGACCGGGCCGGTGCCCATGGCGTAGAGAATGCCGCCGACCAGCAACGAGGTCAGGTTGGCGTCGAGAATCGCGGTGTAGGCGCGATCAAAACCTTCGTTGATCGCACGCTGCACGCTCATGCCATTGGCCAGTTCCTCACGAATCCGCGAGAAGATCAGCACGTTCGCGTCCACCGCCATACCCATCGTCAAGACGATACCGGCGATACCCGGCAGGGTCAGTGTGGCGCCCAGAATCGACATCAACGCCAACAGCATGACCATGTTGAAGGCCAGTGCGACGGTTGCGATCAGACCGAAGAAGCGGTAGATGACAATGATGAAGATCGACACGAACAGCATGCCCCACAGGGATGCATCAACACCCTTGGTGATGTTGTCGGCACCCAGGCTCGGGCCAATGGTGCGCTCTTCAGCGAAGTACATCGGCGCGGCCAGACCACCGGCACGCAGCAGCAGCGCGAGTTCGGACGACTCACCCTGGCCGTTCAGGCCGGTGATGCGGAACTGACTGCCCAGTGGCGACTGAATGGTCGCCAGGCTGATGATCTTCTTGTCTTCCTTGAAGGTCTGCACCGGCACGTCTTTCTCGACGCCGCCGACCGTCTGCTTCACGTAAGTAGTAACAGGGCGCTGTTCGATGAAGATCACCGCCATGCTGCGACCGACGTTGGCGCGGGTGGCGCGGCTCATCAGATCGCCACCGTGACCATCGAGCTTGATGTTCACCTGTGGGCGGCCGTGCTCGTCAAAACCGGCCTTGGCGTCGGTCACCTGGTCACCGGTGATGATCAGGCCACGCTCAACCGCTGCCGCCGGGCGACCGCCTTCACGGAACTCAAACATCTCGGTGGTAGCCTTGGTGTCATCCGGGCCTGCACCCAGACGGAACTCAAGGTTGGCGGTCTTGCCGAGAATACGCTTGGCTTCTGCGGTGTCCTGCACGCCTGGCAGCTCGACCACAATGCGGTTGGCCCCCTGGCGCTGAACCAGCGGCTCGGCCACGCCCAGCTCGTTGACCCTGTTACGTACTGTGGTCAAGTTTTGCTTGATGGAGTATTCGCGGATCTCGGCGATCTTGGCCTGAGTCATGGCCAGACGCAGGATCGGCATCTCACCACGGTCGGTCGTGGTGATATCGAAATCGGTGTAGTCCTTGCGGATCAGGGCACGGGCCTGTTCGCGCGAATCGGTGTCACTGAAACCCAGCTGAATGGCGTTGCCATCCTGCGGCAGGCTGCGATAACGCAGTTTTTCCTTGCGCAGCAGGCTCTTCACTTCGCCTTCGTAGACATTCAGACGAGCGCTCAGGGCCTTGTCCATGTCCACTTCCAACAGGAAGTGCACACCACCGGACAGGTCCAGACCCAGTTTCATCGGGCTTGCACCCAGGTTGCGCAGCCACTTGGGCGTGGTCTGTGCGAGGTTCAACGCCACGACATAGTCGTCGCCCAGCGCCTTGCGTGCGACATCCTTGGCGGGCAGCTGGTCTTCCTGTTTGGTCAGACGCAACAAACCGCCCTTGCCATTCTCGGCCAGAGACGCGCCCTTGACCGCGATACCGGCATCGGTAAGCGCTTTGCTTACGCGATCCAGATCCGCCTGATTGACCTGCAGCGCCGTGCTGGTGCCGCTGACCTGAATGGCCGGGTCGTCAGGGTAGAGATTGGGTGCGGAATAAATAAAGCCGATCGCCAGCACTGCCAGGATCAGGATGTATTTCCACAGAGGGTATTTGTTCAACATCACGCCGCCTGCTTAGAACGCGGGGCGCCTTGCGCGCCCCGTCGATTGGTAAAAAACTGGAATCAGATGGCTTTCAGAGTGCCTTTAGGCAGGGTGGCAGCGATCGCGCCCTTCTGGATTTTCAGTTCTACGGTGTCCGACACTTCGATCACGACGAAGTCGTCGGTCACTTTGTTGATCTTGCCGGCGATACCGCCGGAAGTAACGACTTCGTCGCCCTTCTGCAAGTTGCCCAGCAAGTTCTTCTGCTCTTTGGCACGTTTGGCCTGTGGGCGCCAGATCATCAGGTAGAAGATGACCAGAAAGCCGACCAGGAAGATCCACTCAAAGCCGGAACCCGCGGGGCCTGCAGCAGCAGGGGCGGCCGCGTCGGCCATGGCGTTGGAAATGAAAAAGCTCATTTAACACTCCAGTTGCATAATTTTAATAATAAGAAGCGGTAAGACCGGCTGTCATTCAGTCCAGCGGCGGCACGGGAAGCCCGCGTTTGGCATAGAACAAGTCGACAAAGGCGGCCAATGTACCTTGTTGAATAGCCTCGCGCAAACCAGCCATAAGCAGCTGGTAATGCCGCAAATTGTGGATCGTATTGAGCATGCTTCCCAGCATTTCGCCGCACTTGTCCAGATGATGCAGATAAGCGCGGGAGAAGTTCTTGCAGGTGTAGCAATCGCAAGAAGGATCCAGCGGCGAATCATCGTGGCGATGAAACGCGTTACGAATCTTCAGCACACCGGTGTCGATGAACAGATGACCGTTGCGAGCGTTGCGCGTAGGCATAACGCAGTCGAACATGTCGACTCCGCGGCGCACACCTTCAACGAGGTCTTCCGGCTTGCCTACCCCCATAAGGTAACGAGGTTTTTCAGCGGGCATGCGACCCGGCAGGTAATCGAGCACCTTGATCATTTCGTGCTTGGGCTCGCCCACCGACAGGCCGCCGATGGCCAGGCCGTCGAAATCAAGTTCGTTCAAGCCTTCCAGCGAACGAATGCGCAGGTTTTCATGCATGCCGCCCTGAACGATACCGAACAGCGCCGCAGTGTTCTCGCCATGGGCGACCTTGGAACGCTTGGCCCAGCGCAGCGACAGCTCCATGGAGGTGCGCGCCACGTCTTCACTGGCCGGGTACGGGGTGCATTCGTCGAAGATCATCACGATGTCAGAGCCCAGATCACGCTGGACCTGCATCGACTCTTCAGGGCCCATGAACACTTTCGCGCCGTCCACAGGCGAGGCGAAGGTCACGCCCTCTTCCTTGATCTTGCGCATGGCGCCCAGACTGAACACTTGGAAACCGCCGGAGTCGGTCAGAATCGGGCCTTTCCACTGCATGAAATCGTGCAGGTCGCCGTGGGCCTTGATCACCTCGGTGCCAGGACGCAGCCACAGGTGGAAGGTGTTGCCCAGAATGATCTCTGCACCAATGGCTTCGATATCCCGGGGCAGCATGCCCTTGACCGTGCCATAGGTGCCCACCGGCATGAACGCCGGGGTCTCGACCGTGCCACGGGGAAAGGTCAGACGACCACGGCGAGCCTTGCCATCAGTGGCCAACAGCTCGAACGACATACGACAGGTGCGACTCATGCTTGATCCTCGGGGGCCGCGTCTGATCCCAGAGGTGCAGTCGGCGCCGGATTGCGGGTGATGAACATGGCATCCCCGTAACTGAAAAAGCGGTATCCGTTATCCACCGCAGCCTGATAGGCGGCCATGGTTTCCGGGTAACCGGCGAATGCCGAAACCAGCATCAACAGCGTGGATTCAGGCAAATGAAAGTTGGTGACCAGGGCATCGACCACATGAAACGGCCGGCCTGGATAGATGAAGATATCGGTGTCGCCGCTGAACGGCTTGAGCACGCCGTCGCGGGCGGCACTCTCCAGCGAACGCACGCTGGTGGTCCCCACCGCGATCACCCGACCGCCCCGCGCACGGCACGCGGCCACGGCATCGACCACCTCTTGAGTGACTTCCAGCCACTCGTTGTGCATGTGGTGATCCTCGATGCGCTCCACGCGCACCGGCTGGAACGTCCCCGCCCCCACGTGCAGCGTGACGAACGCCGTCTCGACGCCCTTCCCGGCAATGGCCTGCATCATCGGCTCATCGAAATGCAGACCCGCCGTCGGCGCCGCCACCGCACCGGCACGCTGGGCGTACACGGTCTGATAACGCTCGCGATCGGCGTCATCATCCGGGCGGTCTATATAAGGAGGCAACGGCATGTGCCCGACGCGCTCCAGCAACGGCAACACCGGCTCGGCGAAACGCAGCTCGAACAACGCATCGTGACGCGCGACCATCTCGGCTTCGCCACCGCCATCGATCAGAATCGACGAGCCCGGCTTTGGCGACTTGCTCGAACGCACATGCGCCAGCACCGAATGCTGATCCAGCACCCGTTCCACCAGAATCTCCAGCTTGCCGCCTGAGGCTTTCTGCCCGAACAGACGCGCCGGAATCACCCGGGTATTGTTGAAAACCATGAGATCGCCAGGGCGCAAATGCTCCAGCAAATCAGTGAATTGGCGATGAGCCAGCGCACCGCTAGGCCCGTCGAGGGTCAGCAAACGGCTGCTGCGTCGCTCCGCCAACGGATGGCGCGCGATCAGGGCATCAGGAAGATCGAAGGTAAAGTCGGCAACACGCATGATGGGGTTCGTCTAGCAGGGCCGGGAAGTTTAGCGGAAAACCAAAAAATTGACCATGAAACGTGATTGACCAACGGTAGGCACCTCTCTATACTGCGCCGCCACAAGCCCTGATGGCGGAATTGGTAGACGCGGCGGATTCAAAATCCGTTTTCGAAAGGAGTGGGAGTTCGAGTCTCCCTCGGGGCACCAAATTAAAAAAACCTTGCCTAGGCAAGGTTTTTTTTCGCCTGGACATTGGCGAGCATGGCTTCGTAGACCGTTATTCCAAGGAGGATGAAAATGTCGACAGCGCAACAGCAACAGCAAAAATCTCAATATCCCCACTGCATGAATCGCTTGGCTGTCCATGCCTCGCACCACAAAAAAACCGCGTTTTTCTGGCTGCTCTTTTTTCTCGCGCTCGCCATCGCCGGGATAGTGTTCGGTGGCTGGATTACCGGGCTTGCTACAACCCTGATCTTCTATGCAGTGTTCAATTTCGTTATTTTTTCGATCGTTCGACCTCAGGACTGGGAGGCGAGCATTTTGTTTCTTGCGTTCATACTCGCAGCCGCGGTCTTCATTTTGATGTTCGGCGGCATCTACCACGTCAATCAGCTAGCGTTGGCTGGGCTGTGCGAAAAGCAGGACAGTGGTTTGAACTGCAAGGGTGCGCAGGCGCTGGACTGGTATTACTACTCAACTGCCGTTTTCACCACACTAGGGTTCGGTGACATATTACCGACCACGCCAGCCGGCAAAATCACAACTTCAATCGAAGCATTGATTGGCATGGCGTTTGGCGTAACCGCAATCGTCATTTTCCTGGGCAGAAACGCCTGGTTTTCCACCAAAGGCGGTTCTGACGCTGACAAGGCGCCTACCAACCCAACACATCAACTCACCACCACAGACTTGCAACCCATCCTGCAACTGCTCGCAAGCCAGGCGCGCGAGATAGAAGCACTCAAACAGCAACTGACAGAACACACAAAACAGACCGCCCTGCTCTCGAAAAAAATTGAAAAGCTATACAGAACCAGTGGGCTGGCCGCGTTGATAGCGCTCCTTTTGTTGGTCGGCGTCGCGACTTTCTTCAAGGCTCTCGGATCTGCGGCATAGCGCGCCTCACAAATGGGGACGCACATCCACTGCGCCATGCTGGAGACAATCAGAAGCTGATCCGGGAGTTTGATCGTCCTCTCTCTTTCATGATCTCTGACCAGCTGTCTTTAGGCCATGTCAGCTTTCTGAACGCTACCTTGTCCAGTCAGTTATCGATGACGTTCGTTAGCCTCACCATTACGCCGGCAGTGCTAGCAGCGCTATTCCGGGCGACGCAAGGACTCCATTGGTTATGGGGTTACCTCATTAATTTAGGGCGTCGGACGGGAAGATTCTGCGCAAAGCCCATCTGAAACCAAAACTGAAAGCACTTAAGAGACGATCGACATGGACGTAACCTGCACATCAATCGAAGACGTTCGTCAGCACATCGACAACATCGATCGCGACCTCGTCAGATTGCTTGCCCGTAGAGGTGCTCTCGTCACCCAGGCGGCAGCATTCAAGAAAACCTCACACGACGTCCGCGCACCGTCACGGGTTGAAGAGGTGATTGCCAAAGTTCGTGGCCTGGCCGTCGAGACCGGAGCGTCAGCCGAAGTTGTCGAGCGGGTGTATCGGGAGATGATCGCGGCATTTATTGAGCAGGAATTGAAAGACCATCACGCTCTGAACCTCGAATAATTGTGTGGCTGGCGCGCGAGGGACTGCGTCGGATGGTTTCGCGGCCGGTGCACTGCAGATCGCCAGCAAGCTGCGCTCCCAAGGCCTCCGGCCAGTATCAATAACAGGGTCCGCACGCAGTCCGGCCCTCTTAATAAAACGCCCCAGGCCAGCAAGGCCCAGGGCGGTGAATATCTCAACAGCCCAGCATCCGTTGATGCCGCGAATTTATCGCTGCGCCAGCACGCTCAACAAACGGTCATCATCCCCGGCCGCGCCAATCACCTGTAGCCCGACTGGCATTCCCCTCACCTGCCCCACCGGCAGGCTGATTGCAGGCAGCCCGAGGAGGTTCCAGGCGCTGGTATGGCTGAGGACCGCAGCGCGTACGTCGATGGCGTGCTCACCGACGCTGACTTCGCGCGCATCGACCGGTGTCGCGATAATCGGCACGGTGGGCGAGACGAGAAAATCATAATGCTCGAACAAGCGTGCAATCGTTGCCTTGAACTCTAGTTGCCTCGCCTGTGCGCGAATGTATTGCCAGCCCCGGACTTCACGCGACACCTCAAGGCGTTCGCGCACTTCCTGATCGAACTTGTGCGGCGCCTGTTGCATACGTTCGGCGTGAACATCGTAGGCCTCGGCGCGCTGCAGCGACACTAAGGCGTCTTTCATGTCGGCGGCCAAGGGTTCCAGTGCAGAGGTTGTTTGCAAAGATTCACCGAACAGCCGCTGCGCCGCCCGCTGCACATGCTGATCCAGCTCGGCATCGACCGGACCAAAACTACCGGTGGTAATCCAGCCTACCCGCAGCGGCCGAGGGTGGGTGGACACCGCACAGGCTCGCCCGGCCACTATTTCAAACAGCAGGCGCGCATCCTCGACGTGATTGGAGATCGGACCCACGTGGTCGAGACTCGACGACAGCGGGAACACGCCCTCCACCGGCACGCTGTCAAATGATGGCTTGAAACCGACCGCGCCACACAACGCAGCCGGGATACGAATAGAGCCGCCGGTGTCAGTGCCCAACGCCAGCGGCACCATGCCGCTGGCCACCGCCGCCGCGCTGCCGGCGCTTGAGCCGCCAGTGATGCAACTGGTATCCCACGGGTTGCGTGCCGCGCCTTGCAGCGAGCGGTCGCCAGTCGGGCCGTAGGCAAATTCATGGGTCAGGGTCTTGCCGACTATCACTGCTCCCGCCTCGCGCAGACGGACTACGCAGAGCGCATCGCGGCTCGGTTTGAAGCCTGCGAAATGTGCCGAGCCGTAGGTGGTGACATGGTCGAAGGTGTCGATGTTGTCTTTGATCGCCACCGGAATGCCGTGCAGCGGCCCCAGATCCAGGCCTTGGGCAAAGAGCTCGTCAGCCTTGCGCGCCTGTGCCAGCGCAACAGCTGCATCGACGTAAACGAACGCGTTCAAGACCGGATTCAGCCGCTCGATGCTGTCCAGGGCGGCCTGGGTCAGCCACACGCTCGTCAGGCTGCCCGCCCGCAGGCGCTCGGCCAGTGCAACGACCGATTCGCCCAAAAAATACCCCACGTGAGAAGGCTTCGCCAAACTCATATAAAGGACTCCATCAAACCGCTGCTGTTAAAGAGGAAGTGCTGGCCTGCCGACCGCCAGGACGCACCAGGAGCATTGCGCTCATGCCCAGTGCAGTAGCCACCGCCGCTGCCACGAACATGGACGAGTAGCCGTAACGCACGGTCAGGTAGCCAGTCAGCATGGGCGCGATGAACGAGGCGGTGTTGGCGATGAAATGGGTCATGCCGCTGTAGGCACCAACCCGGTTGGTCGGCGCGGTGTCGATCACCACGGCCCAATAAACAGAGTTGGGCAGCGCATTGAGTGCGTTAGCCAAGGTCATCAAAGCAATCACGCCCCACACCGTCTGCGCCTGCGATACGAGGATGAAACACAGTGTGGTCAACAACAGGCAGGTCGCTGCCAACCAACTGCGCGCCACCTTCAGGTTACCGGTGCGGCGCAGCAGCATGTCGGAGATTTTGCCGCCCAACAGTACGGTGAAGCAGGCGCCAGTCCACGGAATCATGCCCATGTACCACAGGGACGACAGGTTGTAATGGAACTCATCCTGTAAGTATTTAGGCGTCCAGGTCAGCAGCAGGAACGTCACATACACAAACGAGAAGTAACCGACCGCGTTGAGCAGCAGGTCCTTGTTCTTGAAGAAATGCCACACCGGCACAGCGCTAACGGTCGGGGCTGACGCACTGCCTGCAGCGGCGCGCTCCTGACGGAGAAAGTCACGCTCAGCCTTTGACACGCGCGGGTTCTCATCAGGGGTATTGGTGAAGCGCGTCATGAAAAAGATGAGCAGTGCCAGGCTGACCACACCCAGGACCACGAACATGCTGCGCCAGTCGCCGGTCAGGGTTTGCAAACCCACCGCCACCGGCGCGGTCAGCAGTGCGCCCAGCGGCGTACTCAGCAGGCCGACCGAGACCACGAAGCCGCGCTCCTTGGGCGTGGCCCAGTTGGCCACGCTCTTGTTGATGACCGAATAGGCCGGGCCTTCGGAAAAACCGAACAGCACGCGGATGGTGGCAAAACCAGCCATGGCCGAGCCGCCCATGAACGCCAGCCCGAGGTCGCCAGCAAACGCGGTGGATATCTCGAAAATAGACCAAGTGGCGCCGGCAATCAGCCAGATACGCTTGGCACCAAAACGGTCGGCCAGAATGCCGCCAATCAACGCCCCCAAGATGTAACCGTAGCCGAAGTACCCGAGGACATTGCCCCAGTCGGCCTTGTCGAACCCATACTCCGGAAGAATGCTCGCCGAGGCGTAGGAAATTGCGCCGCGGTCGATGTAGTTGAGCAACGCCATCAGCATGATCAGGAAGAAAATCTGGTAGCGGAAAGACGGAATTGCGGGGCTTTTCATAGGTATCTGACTCTTCAAAATGATGGCAGAAGTCAAAAAGTCGGCCGCGTCCGGCGTATTTTTATTGTTTTACCCAAACGTTTGGGTTGACGGAATGTAGATACAGAAAAATATTTAGTCAATCGTTTGGGTAAGGGTTTTTTCGGGATGTTGCGCCGACTGGGTTAGAATCCCGCGCTCAACGACAGACGGTTGGAAGCCTCTCAGATATGCCGAATCAATCTCGCCCTGCCACGCTGAAATCCATGGCGGCTGAACTCGGGTTGCACGTTTCCACCGTCTCGCGGGTGCTTAATGGCGATCCGACAGGGGTCGAGCGAGCGGCGTCGGCCGAGGTGATCGCGCGTATTCGTACATTGGCAACCGAACTGGAATACCGGCCTAACACCCAGGCTTCCAGCTTGAAGTTGCGTAAGAGTCAGGAAATCTGTGTGCTCATGCCACGCCTGACCGACCTGGTCATGGCGACCATTTACGACAGCATCGACAGCGCAGCCGAGCAGGCGGGGTATCTCACGTTTGTTTCCAATACCGACGACCAGCAACCGCGCCAACGGGCGCGTGCCGAGCACGCATTGCGCCGCTCGGTGGCCGGGCTGATCGTGGGTGACTCGCACCTGGGTGAGACCCAACCTCTGCTCGATCTGCTCTCGCGCAAGCACATTCCCTACGTGCTGGTAAGCCGGCAGATTACCGGACACTTGGCAGCAGCCAGCGACGATGAACTGGGAGGCTGGCTAGCGGCGCAACACCTGTATCAATTGGGTTATCGCGATGTAGCGATCCTGGCAGGGGAACGACATGCCTCCACGGGTGCTGATCGTACCCGCGGATTCATCCGTTACTATCACGAGCAAGGCCTGACGCTGCGCCCGGAGTGGACCCTGCACGGCCCTTTTGACAGCCGAACTGGACACCAACAAGGTGAGTTTCTATTGGGGCAGAACCCTCATCCGCAAGCATTTTTTGCAGTCAACGACTTTCTTGCCATTGGCCTGATGGGCGCTGCCCGTGACAAAGGGTTGATGCCGGGCAAAGACATTGCCGTGGTCGGTTTTAACGACATTCCTCTCGCCAACGAACTGATCGTGCCACTCACCAGCGTACGCCTGCAGTTGGCAGATATGGGCAAGCATGCTGTGGAGTTACTGCTCAAGCGCATCAATGGCGAGCCCGCCGAGTCAATCATCCTCGCGCCGCAATTGCAGGTAAGAGCAAGCTCCTTACTGTAAAGCTGTGCAGTGTTAAGCGCGGAGAACATCAGCTGAGCATGCCAGCCATGGATCGTGAAATGCCTAAAACGGTTAGGGGGGTCGATGCAATTCTTTGTACGGCATGTATTTACCGCCACGCGAATTTTCTGGTTTGCGTGGACGAGCCACATTCTGAATACATCCTCCGAAGATACAGGCGAGCCTCACCGTCTCCGGTGAGATAGTCTTGAACTCCATCGCCAAGCTCGCGCGTAAAATCGATGAGCTCGTTATACCCGCATATTCAAGCTCCAATAAAAAACAAACCCGTTACTTTTCCAAAGCCTAATCACCCCCTGATGCAGCGGATATAAATGTGACTTATTAATTTATCTACAAAGCGATAACGCTTATCTCCTATTTCTTCCTCTAGAAAAATAAGGACCTGATTTAAAAACTCAAGCAATTGGCAGTTAAACCGCTCTTCAACGAAACGCAGTTCTTGATTGAAGGGTGGATCATAATGGGCGACAGCACCATCAACGGCATATCTGGCCAGATAGTGTTTGATCTGCTTGCGAAGCAAGAATATGTCAAGCCAGTTAGCCGTCTGGGCGTACTCATGCACAATTTGCGGGAGCGTGTCGGGGTCGCACTGCTCATCTTCGTGCAGAAACTCGCAAACGCCCCTGCCAACGTCATACATGAAACTCATAATGTGACCATATGCCATTACCCCCACCCTTGCGCCTCCCATTTACGCGTCAGCCATCGTTTGAAATCATCTAATATTGATCTTTTACCTTCAACCACGCGCTTTTTAATCATCGGCAGCACGGTAATCAGCACCTCTGGCTCTTCACAGCCAAATCGTTCGGGGATAAAGAGCAGGTCATACCAGGACAAAAGTTCATATACCGAGTAGTCTTCGGCTTGGTCTTTTTTTAAAAACGACGCGATATCTTTTTCAAGAGATCTGATTTCCAAACAGGTCTTACCGTCGACCCAATTGGTTACTACCTCATCCAATGTGAGCACCGAGGTGCGTTGTTCCTCAGGCAAGTGATCCTGGATCCCGTCACCCAGCTCACGCATAAAATCGAGAAATTGCATACATCCACGCATTGGAATCTCAAGGTATTGGGTAAGCAGTTACAATAAACGCGGGCATCCGATTGTATTCAGTGAATTCTACGACAACAAGCACGCGCTTCATGCTGAACGGAGTGTCGGGAGCAGAGCGGGTTATGCCCTAACCGACTTCCTGAGCAAAGTCCATTTTCAATACTACCCTGTTATCAGTACGTAGTAGTCTTGCCTTGGAGTAGGCCAGCACCTTGTATCTATGTACCCTGAGGACTTGCCCCACCGCCCACTCTGCTTTTTCAAGACTGCTGAAGGTAGACATAACGTCTGCGCTTCTTTTGCGCTTCAATCTTTTTTGTAAAGCGGTTACGTCTTTAGCTACATGAAATTGAACAGTGTGTCCACCCGGCCCGACCTTTGGAGCATGTGGAAACTTCTCACTGACAGCAACGGTCATTCTTCCTGCCTGGACGGAGGACACCCTAAATGCGTTGTGCAGCGCTGCTGTGGATAAGGGAACTGCAAACTCGGTCGCCAGACCTATGACACGACCAGTCGTACGAGATGCGCCCATTGCCTCTGCAGCATATGCACCAGCCTTGAATGCATACGGGTCAGTTGCCCTCCCGGTTACAAGTTGGTTGGTAGCGGCTGCTAACTGATCAGACGCATGCACCCCCATCGCAATGCATCCCACTTTGGATATCATCGTCGGTCGGGCAGCGCACACAGCACTCCTGCTCCGGCCAGCTCGATAATCCCACCCACCAGTCGCAGACTGGCGAATATGCGGTTAGACCTTATCTCCGCTTCGGAGAGCGACTCATGCTCCAAAATCGCCGCCATCTGGGCAAGACTGAGCGTGACGCGAAATTCGTCCTGTTCGGGCAAGGTTATTTCCTTATAAACGCGAATTTGAAGGCCTCATTTAGCCAACGAGGCAAAACAGCAGAGGCTATATATGTGAATGCAACGCTGTATCAGGTAGCGGAGTTCAGCGAACCGTGATTCAGGGCCTGAAAACTAGCGTGAGCTTTTTTGCCGAACAACCCTGCCGACAGAATTCAGAAGTTTCCTACAGACGTGAACGCTGTTCGGCTACTGGTGGGGTAGCTACGAAGTTCGATTTGTTAGCGTGCTAGTTGCAACGAGCAGAACGAACTGTGGGAGCGAATTCATTCGCGAGAGGCCCGTACAGTCGACGCATATGAGTCGACTGTCCAAACATCATCGCGAATGAATTCGCTCCCACTGGGATTGCTCACAAGGCGTTTGATCACAGGTGCCGCAAACATCAGTTATCGCAGGCATCAGGTGTTGCGATAGAGTTCAGCCCACCACAACACCCTTCCCCAACTTAGAAATCCTGCGAAGTCGGCCGCAGCACGATCTCATTGATATCCACATCCCCGGGCTGTTCGATGGCGTAGGCAATCGCACGCGCAACGGATTCAGCCGGAATGGCCTGCTTGTAGAACTCGTTCACGACATCGGCGCTTGGCTGGTGGCCGCTGCCCAGTTTCAGTTCTGAATCCACAGCCCCCGGCTCGATGGTGGTGGTGCGGATCTTGCCGCCGACTTCGTGGCGCAGGCCGTCGGAGATGGCGCGTACGGCGTATTTGGTGCCGCTGTAGACCGAGCCGCCCGGGCTGAAGACCTTGATGCCGGCCACCGACGAGATGTTGATGAAGTGGCCGAAGCCCTGGGCTTCGAACTTGGGCAGTGCGGCGGCGATGCCGTAGAGGACGCCTTTGACGTTAATGTCGATCATGCGGTCCCATTCGTCGACGCGCAGTTCGGAGATGGGGGCGATGGCCATGAAGCCTGCGTTGTTGACCATGACGTCGACTTTGCCGAAGTCCTGGATGGCGTGTGCGACCAGGGCTTCGAGGTCTGCGCGACGGGTGACGTCGACGGTGTAGGCCGTAGCTTCACCGCCTGTGGCTTTGATGTCCTGGACGATGACGTCCATGCGTTCCTGGCGACGGGCGCCGAGGACGACCTTGGCGCCGAGTTTTGCCAGGTGGCGGGCGGTGGATTCGCCCAGGCCGCTGCTTGCGCCGGTGATGACGACGACTTTGCCTTGGATGCCATTGCTCATGATCAATCTCCTACACATTTAAGGGGGTGGTTACGTGTTGGGAGCGAGTTTGCAGTGGATATCCGCTTCAGAAAATGGAAGAGTTTGGCTTTGAGAATTCCACTTTCTGGAACACGCTTTTTACAGGAACCGATCAATGCTCAATCGCATGGAAATGCTGCGGGTCTTTCTGGTGGCCGTCGAGGCGCCGAGCTTTCGTGAGGCGGCGAACCGGTTGGGCACATCGCCGCAAAAGGTGACGCGGGCTGTTCAGGAATTGGAGCGGATGTTTGCCGAGCCGCTGTTTCATCGCAGTACGCGGCAGGCTCAGGTCACGGCCTTCGGTGCGCAGATCGCGCAGCAAGCGCGAGAGACGCTGAATCAGTTCGACCGCTTGTTCGTCGCTCATGCCAAACAACAGAGCAGCGGGATCACCGGGCGGGTCGGCATCACAGCGCCCCATGCCATCGGCAAGCTGTATCTGGCGGGGTTTCTCAAGCCGTTGATGCAGGCCAATCCGGGTTTGCGCATCGAGCTGAGCCTGGATGACGAACTGACCGATGCTGTGGCTTCGCGGATCGATATCGGCATCCGCGTCGGCGTAGTGCGGGACCGGCGTTACATCGCGCGGGCGGTGTGTCCGGTGCCGTTGATGATTGTGGCGGCACCTTCGCTGGTGAAATCCACAGGCGTGCCAGAACACCTTGAGGACCTGAAGCAACGGCCGCTGTCCGTGCTGATCGACCGCAACAATGGCAGGCCTTGGCCATGGTTCTTTGCCGACAGTCAGACGTATCTGCCGCCCTCCCCTGCGTTTTGCTGCGACGATCCGGAAACCGAGCTGGAATTCGTACTGGCCGGGCTTGCCTTCGCGCAGATGCCGCACTATCTGGCCGGGCCCGGTTTGAGCCAAGGCTTGCTGGTGGAGGTGCTGGCCGAGATCGCACCGCCCACAATCGATCTAATGCTTTACCGCACGCAGTCAGGCCCGGTCCCTGCGCGGGTGCGATTGGTCTACGACCACCTGATGAAATGTCTGGGAGATCCGCAGATGTTTCCCGCGCATAAACCTTGAGCATTGGCTCTGTATTTCGTCCCGCCCTCTGCAAATGCTCTCGTTCTCAACTAGCCTGAACGATGACTGATCCAAAGCGAATGGACCAAATGTTTAACCTCGCTGATCGGATAAAAACAACAATGAAAGATCCCTATGCGTTCGGTTTCTACTGTGCCCTTTTCGCGCTTGCCGCGATGACCGGGTCTGTCTTTTACGAGTCGTACACAGGTGCCGGTGTTTCAGGTTCGGCGCGGGCCTACGACGTCATCAATTCCTGTTCGGCTCTGGTGCAGGCGCTGGCGGCGATAGGCCTGGTGGGGCTTGCCTTCAAGGCGTATCGGGCCTGGAAGAACGAGATCATTCACAACAAGGCGCTGGGCATCATCTGGGACGCCAACGTGGCGTTTCGCGAGATCGAGCTGAGCTTCAACGAGTGGTTCTTCGGGCCCAATGCCGTGGACAAGGCCAACAACGAGGGCTCGCGCATCACCTCGTTATTGGCCGCCAGCCCGTTTGGCGCGAGCCTGCGCAGTTTCAAGAAGCAGTGCATTCTCCTCGACAAGGTGGTGATCAAGGACAACTGGCAGTGGGTCAACCACGCCACCGAACTGGACATGCTCGCGCGGGTATTGAGCATGGACGCCTTTCGCCCGACCACGAAGGCCAAGGAAACCGCCAACATCATCGACTTTCTCTACTCGCGCGAAGGCGAGGCGCTGAAACGCACTCAGGCCGAGTGGGAAATGTTGATGAAGGTGATCGAGAAAGATCTCGCGGCGTTGGAGGCCGAATACAGCGAATGAGCTTCACAGGGGCGCGCGAAACAGGATAGAACTGTTGGCGAACCGATCAGGTCGAACGGCATGCCTTCCGCTGGATGTCCTGGCGGCTGACCCCTTGCCTCGAGGCCGCTGTTGCCCATGTTCGAACACGTCGACATCAATTATCTGCTGGTCAATTACGGTTATTGGGCGGTGTTCATCGGCTGCCTGCTGGAAGGCGAGACCATTCTGATTCTCGGCGGCCTGGCAGCGCATCAGACCTCGTTGCGTCTGGTTGACGTCATTCTCATCGCCACCCTGGGCGGCATGCTCGGCGATCAGATCCTGTTCTGGACCGGCCGCTACTACGGCCCGCGCATCCTCCCCCGCCTGCATCGTCAGAAAGCCGCGATCGATCGGGTGTCCGCGCTCATCAAACGTTACCCCACGCTGTCGGTTTTCTCGGTGCGCTTTCTCTACGGCATGCGCCTGGTGGGCCCGCTGGTGATCGGCGCGAGCCGCCTGTCACCGATCCGTTTCTCGCTGATCAACCTGCTGGGCGCGGCAGTGTGGGCCACGCTGTTCGTCATGGGCGGCTACTGGGCGGGCGAAGCGCTGGAGAATCTGCTGGGCAACCTCAAGCCCTATCGCCTGCCGATTTTCATCGCCGTGGTGGTGCTGGCGGCGGGGGTGGCGCTGTACCGGCATCATCACGCGAAGGTTCGGGCGGGTAGGGTCGCCGAAAAGTAACTCGAGCCGGGAATCGCTTAGCGCACTCTTCCCATCCCGCCTCCCCACCTCTATAACGGCAAAGCGGAACGTTGATCACAGGGATTGCCACCATGAACACACGCATTACCTCCACGTTGTTGCTGGGCCTGCTTGGCGTCGCTCAGGCGCAGGCGGCGGAGCCGGTTTCGCATCTGGATGCCGTGCTGCAGAAAGGCACGCTGGCTGTCTGCACCACCGGGGATTACAAGCCGTACACCTTTCACAACGCTGACGGGCAGTACGAGGGGATCGATATCGAGATGGCCCAGGCGCTCGCGCAGAGTCTGGGGGTCAAGCTTGAGTGGGTGCCGACGACGTGGAAAACCCTGATGCCTGACTTCACCGCCGGCAAGTGTGACATCGCCATGGGCGGGATTTCGGTGACGCTGGAGCGGCAGAAGAAGGCGTTTTTCAGCAACACGCTGGATGTCGACGGCAAGATCCCGCTGGTGCGCTGCGAGGATGAGTCCAAATACCAGACCATCGAGCAGATCAACCAGCCACAGGTGCGCCTGATCGAGCCCCAGGGCGGCACCAATGAGGCGTTCGCCCACGCGTACCTGCCCAAGGCCTCGCTGGCGTTTCACGACAACAAGACCATCTTCCAGCAGTTGCTCGACAAGCAAGCCGACGTGATGATCACCGACGCGTCCGAGGCGTTGTATCAGCAGAAGCGCCTGCCGGGCCTGTGCGCGGTCAATCCGTCGCGCTACATGCAATATGGCGAGAAGGCCTATCTGCTGCCCCGCGACGATGTGAGCTGGAAGGCCTATGTCGACCAGTGGCTGCACCTCTCCAAGGCCACAGGCGCGTATCAGAAGGTCGTGGGCGAGTGGTTGGCAGTGCCCGGGCAATGAGCCTTTTGTAAGGGCTTGTGTAAGCCTCTGGCGATTGCGCATCATGGCCCCATGATTCTTCGCCAGAGGACCCGGCCGCTTCATGAAGACCAGCAGGAGCATCACCCGCGCGTTTTGCGTCGAATTGCAGCAGGAGCTGTCGATCGTGGCGGCGCGCCGTGAGTATTTCTCTCAGGAGCCGCCCCGTACGCGCTTCAGTTTCCTGTGCTCGAGCGAAGCCTGTCGCGCGCAAGCTGTGAAGATCACCGGGGTGCGCTACGACGTCAAACCCCAAGAGAACCCCACCTTCGTTGCCGCGCATTTCCGCGCCAATCCCAATTACGAACACAACGCCGATTGCGAATGGGTCGACGAGACCGACGCGGCCGAGGAAAAGCCTGCGGCCGATGAAACCGAAGCGCAAACGCTGTTGCGCAAGGTCAAGCGCAAACTGGACGACTACATCGACGTGTTCGATCCCGTACCCAAGGAGCGGGTAAAATCAGGGCCTTCCGCAGACAAACCTGACAAGGTACTGGACGAAAAGCCCGCCCATATTGCACCTGCATCTGGCACACCCAAGGGCAAACAGACGACCGAAACCCGCACCAACAACCTGGAGCGTCTGGTCGACAGCTTTCGTCAGGCTCAGGCGCAGCTGAGCAAGGAAGAGTTTGCGTTGTTGACCCTGCGTATTCCGGGTCAGGGCGAGGTGTCGCTGCGTTCGTACTTCCGCCACATCAAGTACGCCCAGCCGGGTGACGACAAGCGCGTTTTGTACGGCGGCGGGCTGGTGGAGCGCTATGGCACAGGCTTCAAGTTCAAGCTCTTCGACCGCCTGCAGGGCAAGCGGGTGACGCTGTACGTGTCGCCCGCGCAGATGCAGGCCTACCGCTCCAGCCGCTACATCAGCGAACTGCTGAGCCATGCCGACGAGGTCCGGTTCTTTACCCTATTTGCTTTGGGCACCCTTGCGCTCAGTCCATCTGGCAAGAGCATCAGCGTCGAGATCGAAGACTTGCGGCACTTGGCGATCGTGCTGGGGCCTGCGAAAGAACAGAGCCCGGAATCGAAATCGCCCTGAATCGGAGCCTACGCAGCGTGACGCGAACGCGCGTATTCGAGAAAGGCATCAAGGTCGCCCCCCGAGAGCATGCGCGCGACGGACTTCACCTCATCCATCGGCCAATCCCACCAGGCGGCCTGCAGAAGTTGGTCACGAATCCCTTCTTCAAAACGCCAGCGAATGAACTTGCAGGGGTTGCCGCCGACCACCGCGAACGGCGGCACATCGCGAGTCACCACCGCTCCTGCGGCCACGATTGCGCCATGGCCAATGGTGACACCGGACAGGATGGTGGCATCGGCGCAGATCCAGCAATCACTGCCAATGACCACGTCGCCCTTGCTCGGCGCGTAATCCTTGATGTCCTCCAGGCCCTTCATCATCGCCGGGAATGGGTAGGTGGTCAGCCAGTCGGTGCGATGCTCGCCGCCCAGCAACACCTTCACCCCTGCGGCGATGGAGGTGTAGGAGCCAATCCGCAGTATGGTGTCGTCACCGAACTCGAACACTTCAGGAATGCCGTAGGTGCCGGTGCCAACGACGTAGCCCGGGTAGCGCAGGCGGATTTTCTCCGGCGCGCGTTCGAGCTTGTCGAGGCTGCGCAGATGCTTGCGGGTTTTGCGGGTCTTGAGCAGTTCGAGGAATTTCATGCAGGTATCCGAAAACGAAAACAGACGCACCAGCCGCTGATCAACCGCTCTGACGGTGCAGCAGCAGGCGCTTGAAGCGACGGAAAGTGGTTTTATTGAACTGGCGCAGCGGGATGGAGCGAAGCAAGCTCCAGGCGTATTTCTTGTCGCTGACGACAGCGTATTTCAAGGCCTTGTTGATGATGGCTGTCAGGCCTCGGCCGTACGCGGGGTGCGAGCGATAGGGGGCGATGGTGCGCATGTCGGCGTCGAGCAAGACCTTGTAGCGACGCGACAGGTTGTTGGGGTGACGACGATAGCGCGTCACGGTGACCGGCAACACGTGCACTTCATAGCCTATGCTGGCGATCTTCAGGGTCATCTGAAAATCCTGCACGCGGATATCGGGGTCGTAGAAATCCACGGCCCGCAACGCACTCATCCGGTACAGCGACACCGGCGCGCCCACCACCACGGCATCGGCGAGAATCTCGTCGAAGCTGAACTTCTTGATGGCCGAGAGCTTTTGCGTCTTGGTGTCGTTGCCGTCCGAATCCATGTAGATGATCAGCGCGCCGACGCAGCCCACTTCAGGGTGCTGGTCGAGGTAGTCGGCACGCACGCGCACCGACGACGGCAGCATGATGTCATCAAGGTCCGGGGTGCAGACGTAGTCGCCGCGCGCGTATTTCAAGCCGTGGTTCAGCGCGGCGCTGACGCCCTGGTTGACCTGGGAATAGAGTTGAAAATCGTAGGTTTGCTGCAGTTTCTCAAGCATCGCGACGCTGTTGTCGCTCGATCCGTCGTCGACGATGATGACTTCAAAATTCGGGTAGTCCTGCGCGAAGATGCTGGCAATCGCAACGTCCAGATATTTTTCGGCGTTGTAACAAGGAGCGATGATCGACACGAGGGGCATCGATTCATTTGCTGTCCGGACGTCTGGGGTAGTGTGTTCAGTCATACGCGTGCTTTTTGTTTCTCTACGACTGGATCTGGATCGTGTGCGTTTCGTAACGATCCCTGTACAAAACCAGCACATGATGCGGCAAAGCGCTCACCTTTGTCATGGACAGAATAAGGATTGGGATGACCAGAAAAATTGACATCGCCTGCACCAGCCAGGAAATGCTCGCTCAGCACGTTCATCGACCCATAAAAAAACCCGTCGTTCTCGCGAACGACGGGTTTTTGTGTTTCTTTCGGGCGTCTAAGGCGCTGCGGAAGTAATCAGCAGTTCCTTAGTGACCTGAAAATCCAGCGACATCGCCACGCTCAAGGCCGTGATGGTGAAGATGGAGAACACGAACAGCTTGCGTGCCCAAACGGTGTCATCCTTGGCCTTGTAGCCTGTCCAGGCCATATACAACCAGTACATGCCCATGGCAGCGGCAACAGCCAGATAGTTGAGCCCGGCGTAACCGCCGAAGGTCAGCATCAGGGTCGCCAGCAGGAACGCCAGGATGTAGATCAGGATGTGCCGCTTGGCCACCCGGATACCGCGCTTGACCGGCAGAACCGGAATCGAGGCAGCCAGATAGTCGTTGAAGCGGAAAATCGCGATGGCATACGAGTGAGGCATCTGCCACAGGCTGAACATGACCAGCAAGGTCAGCGCTGCGAGGTCGAAGCTGTTGCTGACGGCGACGTAACCGATAACCGGTGGCATCGCACCCGACAGACTGCCGACCAGCGTGCCGTGAACGGATTTGCGCTTGAGGTACAGGCTGTAAAAGCCGACGTAAATCACGAATCCGATCACTGCGAACAGAGCCGCCAGCGGGTTGGCCTTGAAGTACAACAGCCCAACACCCACCACACCCAGTACCGTGGCGTAAATCAGGGCCAGCTTCACTGAAACCAGACCCTGAACCAGCACCCGATTCCTGGTGCGCTCCATCTTCAGATCGATGTCACGATCGATGCAGTTGTTGAAAACACAACCGGAAGCCACCACCAGCGAAGTACCGATCATCGCAATAAGGAACAGGCCGAAATCGACATGCCCCTTGGACGCCAGAAAAAAGCCACCCGCCACCGAAAGCACGTTACCGAAAATGATCCCCGGTTTGGTGATTTGGATAAAGTGCTTCAGTGACATCAGGTTTTCCTCACTTCGCCATCATGACGGTGTGAATGCTGAACATGATCCACACCGACAGACCGACCAGCAGAAGGATGACCAGCGACGCGAACGCGAAGGTGATCACGTTGTTGCGCTGGGCTGCCGAACGGTCCAGGTGCAGGAAGTACACCAGGTGAACCAGAACCTGCACGACTGCGAAGATCAGCACGATCCACAGAGTGGCGACTTTCGAGAGCGTCGGGAACATCACCAGACCGAAAGGAATCGCGGTCAGGATGATCGACAGGACGAAACCGACCATGTACGACTTGAAGCTGCCGTGGCTGGAATCGTCGTGGGAGTGATGCGAATTAGCCATTTAAATGGTCCCCATCAGGTAGACAACGGTGAACACACAGATCCAGACAACGTCCAGGAAGTGCCAGAACAGGCTGAGCATGCTCAGGCGGGTCTGGTTGGTCGAGGTCAGGCCGTTCTTGCTTACCTGATACATCAGGATCGCCATCCAGATCAGACCGCTGGTCACGTGCAGACCGTGGGTACCGACCAGCGTGAAGAACGCCGACAGGAAGCCGCTGCGGTTAGGGCCGTAGCCTTCGGAGATCAGCAGGTGGAACTCGTTGACTTCCATGCCGATGAAGCCCAGGCCGAACAGGAAGGTCACGAACAGCCAGCCCAGCACGCCGGACTTGTTACCTTTGTGCATCGCCAGCATGGCGAAGCCGTAGGTGATCGAGCTGAGCAACAGGCAGGCGGTTTCGCCCAACACGTAGGGCAGCTCGAAGATGTCGTGGCCCGAAGGACCACCGGCAACGTTGTTCACCAGCACTGCATAGATTGCGAAGATCGACGCAAACAGGATGCAGTCGGTCATCAGATAGATCCAGAAGCCGTAGATTTTCATCTCGCCGGCATCGTGGTGATCATGGGCGTGGTCATGATCGTGATCGTGACCTTTCGCCCCATCAAATACTAAGTTCGACATTGTTTATGCCTGCTCCAGCTTGTTGACAGGAGAGTTCGCCTGGGCGTTACGCACCGAGGCCAGGATCTTGTGTTGCTCGCCTTCAATACGGGCCACTTCGGCAGCCGGAACCATGTAGCCCTGATCATCACGCGAAGCGTGGATGACGAAGTAGACGATGGTGCCGATCAGACTGGCAGCAGCCAGCCAGAAAATGTGCCAGATCATCGCGAAGCCGAAGACGGTGAGCAGAGCGCCCATCACCAGACCAGTCGCGGTGTTGTTCGGCATGTGGATGTCGGAGTACTTGGCCGGAACCTTGTACGCTTCACCATCACGCTTGGCGGCGTAGAACGCGTCGATTTCTTCAGCCTTCGGCAGCTCTGCGAAGTTGTAGAACGGCGGTGGCGAGGAAGTGGACCACTCCAGGGTGTGGCCATTCCATGGGTCACCGGTCAGGTCGCGGTTCTGCTCGCGGTCACGGATACTCACGTAAATCTGGATCAGCTGGCAGGCGATACCGATCAGGATCAGCGCGGCGCCCCAGAAGGCAACGTGCAGATAGGGTGTCCAGTCCGGGTTGTCAGTGGTGTTCAGACGACGGGTCATGCCCATGAAGCCCAGCGCGTACAGCGGCATGAATGCCACGTAGAAGCCCGAGATCCAGAACCAGAACGCTGCCTTGCCCCACTTCTCGTTCAGCTTGAAGCCGAACGCTTTAGGGAACCAGAACGCGAAACCTGCGATGTAACCGAATACCGCACCACCGATGATCACGTTGTGGAAGTGCGCGATCACGAACAGGCTGTTGTGCAGAACGAAGTCAGCACCCGGGATAGCCAGCAGTACGCCGGTCATACCACCGATGGAGAAGGTGATCATGAAGCCCAGGGTCCAGCACACTGGCGCGGTGAAGCGCAGACGGCCCTGGTAGATCGTGAACAGCCAGTTGAACAGTTTCACACCCGTCGGGATGGAGATCAGCATCGTCGCCAGACCGAAGAAGGCGTTGACGCTTGCACCCGAACCCATGGTGAAGAAGTGGTGCAGCCACACCATGAAGCCCAGCACCGAGATCGCGCCGGAAGCGTAGATCATCGAGTGGTGGCCGAACAGGCGCTTGCCGGTGAACGTCGAAATGACTTCGGAGAAGACACCGAACGCCGGCAGAATCAGGATGTAAACCTCAGGGTGACCCCATGCCCAGAACAGGTTCACGTACATCATCGGGTTACCACCCAATTCGTTCGTGAAGATGTGGAAGTCCAGGTAACGGTCCAGGGTCAGGAACGCCAGGGTGCCGGTCAGGATCGGGAACGAAGCCACGATCAGAACGTTTGCCCAGGTGCAGGTCCAGGTGAAGATCGGCATGTCCATCAGTTTCATGCCAGGAGTACGCATCTTCAGAACGGTCACCAGGAAGTTGACGCCCGTTAATGTCGTACCCAGACCCGATAGCTGAAGAGCCCAGATGTAGTAGTCCACACCCACGCCCGGGCTGTAGCCCAGTTCAGACAGCGGCGGATAGGCAACCCAACCAGTACGTGCGAATTCGCCGACACCCAGGGACACGTTCACCAGAACCACGCCGGAGATCAGCAGGTACAGGGACAGGGAGTTCAGGAACGGGAAGGCAACGTCGCGAGCGCCGATCTGCAGAGGCAGAACGATGTTCATCAGGCCGGTGAAGAACGGCATCGCCATGAAGATGATCATGATCACACCGTGAGCGGTGAAGATCTGGTCATAGTGTTCAGGCGGCAGATAGCCAGGCGAACCTTCAGTGGCCAGGGCCAGCTGGGAACGCATCATGATGGCGTCGGCAAAACCACGCAGCAGCATGACCATGGCGATGATGATGTACATCACGCCGATTTTCTTGTGGTCGACCGACGTCAGCCACTCGGTCCACAGGTAGGTCCACTTCTTGAAATACGTGATCAGACCGAGAACCGCTGCACCGCCGATAGCGATCATGGCAATCGTGATCATGACTATCGGTTCGTGGAACGGTATCGCGTCCAGACTTAATTTACCAAACATCGTTTACTCCTCTGCCTGCGCAGCTGAATTCTTGCCCATGTCCATCCCTTCCATACCGGCCACTTCTTTCTTCTCGTGGACAATCTTGCCCGGCTTCATACCCTCATACTTGTCGATGATGATCTGGAACAGGTTCGGAGTGACCGAGGAGTAGAGCTCAACGGGATTACGTTCGCTAGGCTTGGCCAGAGCGGTGTATTCGTCGTTTGCCAGTTGTTTCGGAGAATTCTTGACTTCGGCGACCCAGGCGTCGAAACCAGCCTGATCGGTAGCCGTTGCCTTGAACTTCATGCCGGTGAAGCCAGCGCCGCTGTAGTTGGCGGAGATACCGTCAAACTCGCCGTTTTCGTTGGCGATCAGGTGCAGCTTGGTCTGCATGCCGGCCATCGCGTAGATCTGGCCACCCAGTGCAGGGATGAAGAACGAGTTCATGACCGAATCGGAAGTGATGCGGAAATTGATCGGGGTGTGAGCCGGGAAGACGATCTTGTTGACGGTGGCGATACCCTGTTCCGGGTAGATGAACAGCCATTTCCAGTCCAGTGCGACCACTTCGATGGTCAGGGGCTTCACGTCGGACTCGAGCGGACGGTAAGGGTCCAGTGCGTGAGTCGACTTGTAGGTGATGTAGCCCAGCACGATGATGATCGCCAGCGGCACCAGCCAGACAACGAGTTCGATCTTGGTCGAATGCGCCCAGTCAGGGGTGTAGGTTGCGCTCTTGTTCGAAGCGCGGTATTTCCAGGCGAAGATGATGGTCATGAAGATGACCGGCACCACGACCAGCAGCATCAGCAAGGTTGCCGTGATGATCAGATCACGCTCTTGCATGCCGATGTGGCCCTTGGGATCCAGCAAGGTGTAATCGCACCCGCTGAGCAGGAGCATGCTGAAAAGGGCCAAGAAGCCAAAAAACCTGGGGTACCTTTTTTTACTCATCTCACGACCTCTAAAAGCAGCTTTCGCATCGCAGTTGGGTTTCGACCGCCAACACTTCACCCTGCCAGGTGCTGGCAAATTTTTGGATTGAACAGGGGCCTGTCAGGAAGCTTGTGGCCTCGTAACAATTCCGGTTTTGCTGTGGTTTCTTATTCGAATGGTGGCAACCGCCAATGCGGTCCAGATCCCTTGGCGCAGACATTCTGAATTTGACGCAAGAGGCCATCCAAACGGTGTCTACAAAGGCGTAAAAACGCTTTCTGGCCTCGATTTCCGCCGCCTATCAAGTGATGGGGGCGTTAAGTGGGGGCGATTGTAGATACGTAAAGTTTTATTGACTATGAGTTTCTGCGCAACAGTTAATTTCAGGATCTGTAAGAATGCGCGCATATGCCGCACCTCGAAAACCTTGGAAGGCCCCAAAAAACCTAAGGAATTCGGGGCAGTTTTTTACGCAAGACTTTGTAATCAACGCGCTTTCATTCTGTTACGAATGATGCCCGCGGGTACCAGAATTACGGTAAGAACAAAAGCGATCAATGCCCATTGCGCAAGCGAAAGTCCGAAAACTGGCGGATATGGCGTCTCACAGAAGCCTGCGACCTGAAAACCGAGGGGAAAGAGGTTCGCCAGCGGCAGGCCATCAACGATCGGTTGCAGGACATCAATCCCGCAGCTCTCGGTCGGATGACTCTGAATCCACACATGACGCCCCGCTGCAACAATCCCGCCCACCGCACTCAAGGTCACCAGCGCTTCGCAGATAGTCAGGCTCAAACGGCCAGGCATGGCTGCGCCGATGAAGGCAAAGACAGCGATGAACAGCAATGCGTAACGCTGCAGGATGCACAGCGGGCACGGCGCCTCGCCCAATACGACCTGCATGTACAGTGCCCCGCCGATCAACGCCAGGCTGATGATGCCCAGCAGAACCAGGAACTGCTTTTCGCGCCGCAGGTAAATCATCTCGTCAGTCATTCACATACCCTTTGAATATGGTGTCCATCCAGATCGACCGATCTGTGTTGTCACGTGCCCCGGCTGTCGGGAAAGCCGGCAATTCTACCATCGTCGCGGCAGCACGCCGGTGCAGATGGTGAACAGGTCCGCATTACCCGAATATTAAGCGAAACGCGTAACAATCGACCCCCACACCCTCGTGTCCTTCTATATATATAGAAGCATGCGACGCTTTGCCGCAGGCCTCCATCGCCACACCCTTCCTTATACATAGAAGGATGCGGCTTTATGTCGCAGCTCAGATCACTCCAGCGCCGACGCCGGGCCGAAGAATTCGTAGCGCGCCTGCTTGTCCGGCACACCCGCCGCCTTCAGTTGGCGCTTGACCGCTGCCATGAATCCTTTGGGCCCGAGGAAGTATGCGTCCACATCGCGATCTTCAGGCAGCCACTGCTCCAGACGCGCCTGATCCAGCAACCCGACACCGTGGGCAGCAGGGCTGACGCCGTCGTCCTCGCTGTACAGGTAGAAGCGCTTGAGCTGAGGGTGCTTGCCTGCCAGATCTTCGATCCAGTCGCGGAAGGCGTGAACCGAACCGTTGCGGGCGCAGTGGATGAAGTGCACCGGGCGCTGGGTGTCCAGCGCTGCCTGCAGCATCGCCAGGGTCGGTGTGATGCCAACGCCACCACTGATCAGCACCAGCGGTTTGTCGCTGTGGGCCAGGGTGAACTCACCCGATGGCGCGAACAGGTGGATGCTGTCGCCGACGTTCAGTTTGTCGTGCAGGTAATTGGAGGCCCGCCCGCCTGGCTCGCGTTTGACGCTGATGCGGTACTGGCTGTTGCCAGCCAGCGCCGACAGCGAATAGTTGCGACGAATTTCTTCGCCGTCTACGAATAGCTGCATGCCGATGTACTGGCCGGCGGTGAAGTCGAGGATCGGCTGACCATCGGCCGGCGCGAAGTAGAACGAGGTGATTTCCGCACTTTCCGCCACCTTCGCCACCACCGTGAACTCACGGGCACCGCGCCAGCCCCCCGGAGCGAGGGCCTTCTCTTCGTAGATCTGCTCTTCGGCGCCGATCAGGATGTCCGCCAGTTGCTGGTAGGCATTGCCCCAGGCATTGATGACTTCGTCAGTGGCGATTTCAGCACCGAGCACTTCGCGGATGGCTTCCAGCAAGCACTCGCCCACCAGCGGGTAGTGCTCAGGCAGGATTTGCAGCGCGACGTGCTTGTTGATGATCTTGGCCACCAGATCACCCAGTTGCTCAAGCTGGTCGATGTGGCGCGCATACATCAGCACGCCATTGGCCAAGGCGCGGGGCTGATCGCCACTGGCCTGGTGCGCCTGGTTGAACAGCGGGCGAACCTGGGGGTAACGGCTGAGCAGCTTTTTGTAGAAGTGAGTGGTCAGCGCTTCACCGCCGCTTTCCAGCAGCGGGACAGTGGATTTGACGATGGCACGATCCGAAGCATTCAACATGATTGACTCCTGCAACTCGGTGAGTAATTGACTACCTTGGCTATATCAGAAAGCGTGCCATTATTAATTTCGTTATTTTTCAAATAGTTATAGATTAATTGTCATTTTGACTCACAACGTATTGGAGTCATAAAGACAATCAACAGGTCATTTCGACAACATTCCGCTCTCGCGCTCGAAATGCCGCGCAGGTCAAAAGCGCTAAAGCCTGCCTGCGCGGGGTCGATAAACCGTCATCGAAAGCTGTTTGCGCGCATCCGCTGCAAACAGACACCGCATCACAGAAGGTTCATATGTCCAAAAACGTCCGCGCAGATTCACTCTCGCTTCTGCTGTTCACGTTACGCAGCGGAAAGCTGATGGCGATTAACCTGCTCAAGGTCAGTGAGATCATTCCCTGCCCTCCCCTCACGCGCCTGCCCGAGTCGCACCCTCACGTCAAAGGCGTGGCGACACTGCGGGGCAACTCGCTGTCGGTCATTGACCTGAGTCGCGCCATCGGCGAGCGTCCGCTGCTCGATCCCGATGGCGGCTGCCTGATCGTCACCGACGTCAGCCGCTCCAAACAGGGCCTGCACGTGCAGGCGGTGAGCAAGATCGTCCACTGCCTGACCACCGACATCCGCCCGCCGCCCTTCGGTTCGGGCAACAAATCGTTCATAACCGGCGTGACTCAGGTCGACGGCACGCTGGTTCAGGTGCTGGACATCGAGAAGGTCATTCACGGGATTGCCCCGGCGCAGATCACCGCGCAACCCGCCGAGCTCAGCCCGGAAGAGGTGGAAGTACTGACCAAGGCGCGGATTCTGGTCGTCGATGACAGCCAGGTTGCGTTGCAGCAATCGGTCATCACCCTGCGCAATCTGGGCATCGAGTGCCACACCGCGCGCAGCGCTCGGGAGGCGATCGACCATCTGCTCGACCTGCAGGGCACCGCGCAGCAGATCAACGTGGTGGTGTCCGACATCGAGATGTCGGAAATGGACGGTTACGCATTCACTCGCACCCTGCGCGAAACCCCGGACTTTCAGCAGCTTTACGTCTTGTTGCACACTTCGCTGGACAGCGCGATGAACGCCGAAAAAGCCAAGGCAGCAGGCGCCAATGCGGTGTTGACCAAGTTTTCTTCACCCGAGCTGACACGATGCTTGATCGAAGCCGCGCGCACCGTCGAGGCCCAGGGGATCTGAGGCCCGCTCCCGGCGACGTATCCACCGGCCACTACTGGCTGATGCGTCGCGACCTTGGTCAGCCGCCCCATGAGGTGGTCTGGCCAGCCGATGTGCGCCTGACGGATTTCAGCCGTCAGCACGCAGCCGCCGTTCACCAACTGCTCATGCTCGGCACTGAGCTGGGGGGCGGTCGAGTGGCTGACTTCAAGACTTGGCTGGACGCATTCGAAAACGACCCGGAGTTTGATCCACAGCTGTGCTTCGTCGTCGAGGACCCGCTGGGGGTGGTGGCCGTTGCCCAATGCTGGACCAGCTCATTCATCCGCAATCTGGTAGTTCATCCGCGCATGCAAGGCCGCGGTGTGGGCCAGGCGTTGCTGGATCATGTGTTTCAGGCCTTTGCCGGGCGCCGCGAAGGGCATGTCGATCTGAAGGTCATGGAAAGCAATCTGACCGCGCGGCGTCTGTATGAGCGTGCTGAAATGTACTACGTGCAGCGTCGCGAACTAGATCCGCGCTGACTCAGTCAAAGTCGCTGTCATTCTGCTGATAACGACCACGATGGAGCCCCCATGAAAAGGACCACCCTGCTGCTTCTCGCCCTGACCGCCGTTGCCGGTCAGGCCAGCGCGTCCAGCCCGGACGCCTGGAAAGCCTTCGACAAGACCTTGGTCGACAGTTGCGTCGCCGCCAGCTCCCTGAAAAACGCCAAGCCTGCCGGTGCTCCGGCCATGTTCGACGACAGCGTCGGCTACAGCGCGTTGCTGATCAAAGGCCAGTACAAGCAGGCCTTCATGAAGAACAAGACCGGCACCGAACTGTGCCTGTACGACCGCAAGAACCAGAAAGCGCTGGTCACCGAGTGGGACAACGTCACCACGCTGCCGAAGAAATAGGCCTGACCTGCGTCAGACGCTGGCGCATAACTTGCTGCGAATCCCGCCATTCTCCACATCCTGCCCTGCGCTGACAGATATTCAACGCATGGTCTGGACACTTTCTTTTTGTTTGGCGGCGTTTTGTTTCGATGAAAACCCAGTTCTCCTGCGTCGGTTGCGGCAAGTGCTGCACCGATCACCATGTTCCGCTAACACTGTCGGAAGCCGCGCAGTGGGCGGCTGACGGCGGTTCGGTGATCATCCTGACCGAAGCTTTTCTGGCCGACGGCTTTGGCGTATCCCCCGAGCAGATCACCCATGCCACACGTCGCTCGCACCCGGTCAGCAGCGGCTCGGCCCAAGCCAGAGTTGCCATCACCTTCGCGGCCTACAACGCGGGGCGCTGCCGACATCTTGACGCCGATAACCTCTGCCGTATCTATGAACGACGCCCACTGGTGTGCCGTATCTATCCCATGGAAATCAATCCGCACATTCCGCTACGCCCCGAGGCCAAGGACTGCCCGCCTGAATCCTGGACCCAAGGGCCGGACCTGATCGTCGGCGGGCAACTGGTTGATCAACAACTGATGGCGCTGATCGAGCAATCCCGCCAGGCGGACCGCGACGACATCGCCCGCAAGCAGGCCATCTGCATGGCGCTGGGCATCAATACCACGGCGCTCAAGGGCAACGGCTTCGTGGCGTACTTGCCGGACATGGACGCTTTCGCTACCGCTGTCGCGCGTTTCAGCACCGGAGAATTGCCCGCTGCCGACAACGGCTGGGGGTTTCGCGTCGCAGGCGAGCAAGCCACCCAAACCCTGCGCCAGGCAGGCGCGCGCGTGGAGACAGCAGAGGCAATGAGCTATATGTTCATCCCTTTGCAAAGCGCCTGAGACCCTTCGATGAAAAGCGTTGCGATCGTGCTGTTTCCCCATGTCCAGTCGCTGGACGTGGCCGGCCCGCTGGATGTGTTTGCTGAAGCCAATCGCTACGTGGCCGAGGGCGACGGCTACACGATCACCACCATTGGCGCGGCGCCCTACCCGATCAACGCTTCGAACGGCATGCCTCTGGGCGCGCAGTACACGCTGGCAGACGCACCCAAGGCTTTCGATATTCTGTTGGTACCGGGCGGCCCGCTGCTGCCCGACAGTGCAGAGATGCCGCACATCAGCGCGTGGCTGCAGGAAGCAACGCCACTGGCCGGGCGCTATGGCTCGATCTGCACCGGGGCGTTCATTCTGGGCCACGCCGGGCTGCTCGATGACAAACAGGCCGCGACCCACTGGAGCCATGCGCAGCGGCTGGCGGATCTGTTTCCGAAAGCGCGGGTCGAGCCGGACCGGATCTATGTGCGTGACGGCAAACTCATGACCTCGGCAGGCGTCACGGCGGGGATCGACATGGCACTGGCTCTGGTGGCGGAGGATCACGGCCCCGCCATTGCACTGGCCGTCGCCAAGCGCTTGCTGGTGGTGGCTCAGCGCCAGGGCGGCCAGTCGCAGTTCAGCCCCTACCTCAATGCCTCGGTGGACGACGACTCACCGGTGGCGAAGATTCAGCGCTACGTCATGGAACACATCAGCGAGCCTTTGTCAGTAGAGCGTCTGGCTGAAGTGGTATCGATGAGCCCGCGCAGCTTTGCCCGGGTGTTCGCCCGCGACGCCAAGATCACGCCCGCCGAGTTCGTGCAGCGGGCCAGAATCGACGCTGCCCGGCGTTTGCTGGAAGGCAGCGAAATGGTGATCAAGGCAGTGGCGTATCACTGTGGCTTCGGCAGCGCGGCGCGCATGCGGCTGATTTTCAGCCAGCGCCTGGGCGTCACGCCGACGCAGTATCGCGACAGTTTTCGTAAGCAAGGGTGAGCGATCAGCGTTTGCCCATCGAACGGCGGGTGCCGGAAGGTGCGGCGCCGGGGCGTTTGTCGTGGTTCGATTTGCCCGCACCTTTGTAAGGGGTCGTCTGCTTCTTGGCTTGCAGCAACTCGCCCGGTTTGAACGGGAAGCTGAACGCCGGAATCGCCGGTTTCTTCTCGGCGGATTCGGCGTTGGTATCAGCAGGTTCGACAGCCAGGTCGGGAGCTGAGGGGTGTTCGGGGGTGGTCATGAAAGCTCCGTAATCGCTAGACGGTCGAGGGGTGAGCAGGCGTGGCCCGCAAGCCGCGCAGCATACCTCAATCCCCTCGCGACCGCCCGTGACAGCCGAGCAACGGCCTATTTGTAGAAAAGATCCACCAGCACCTCAGCGGAAAACGGGCCGGGCGTCGGGCTGTTGGTCTGCCACACCAGCTCGGCATTGAAATCAGCGGTCGCCGAGTAGGTGCCGTCCGGCAGGTCGATGATGTGGAACGGCTCATTGAAACGGATCGGCCGATGGGCAGGCGCTTGGGTGATGCGAATGCCGATGCTGTCGTTGTGGGTCGGCACCAGTACGTCTCCCGACAGCGTGCCGGAGACCGGGGTGAACCGGGCGCTGAGGCTGAACGGCGAATCGCAGGTTCGGCCAGCGGCCAGGGCAAAACGCTCGAAGGTTGCCACCTCGCCCACGCGTACATTCCTGATGGGCACGACGCCAAATTCGACCGTTTCCGGCAGCACCCGCAGCTCGGCATTACAAGCCACAAAGCGCAAGCCCATGAGGTTATTGATGACGTAGGTGAGGTTGCTTTCGGGCGATGGACTGAGGCCGTTACCACTGTCGACCTGAAACATGCGGTAGTCGGTAACGTCACTGGCCACACCTGACGGCGGCGTCGGGCCGTACTTCTGAATGAACGCCGAAAACGGCAGCGTGAAGCTGACTTTAGGACAGGCGACAACATTGCCCGCGCCCTCGGTGCAGGCGGGCAGCACCTGCTGCGTGGGAATTCGCCCATTGCTTTGCACGTAATCGATACCGTTGAGCGTCAGCCCTGCCCGAATGCCTTCGCCGATCGGCACGTTGTCCGGGTTCAGGTACAACACCACCTCTTCGGCAGGGCCGGACTGCTCTCGCGAACACTCCACCGCCAGGTTCAGCCGTTCCGAACGCCAGACCACGCTGCCGTCAGGCAGCGTCGCCGGGATAGCAACGCTGCTGCTCAGATCGGCGCGAATCACGGTGTCGCCCGAACCCTGGGTTTTGCAGGTCATGGCCAGGCCGGTCGCAGGCATCAACAGCGCCAGCAAAAACGCCGGACACCCGCGTGAGAAAGAAAAGGTCGTCATGGTCAGCATTGCTCTGTCGTTGAAGGGGACGGAAAAACCTGCGCGCAAAACTGGCGCTGCCCGCCGTAGTCGGTCAGCGCCTTGAAGCGCAGGTGCCCCTCCCCGGCCGGCCCGAAAAGCCCAATTGCGTGTTCGGAGAAGGGTGCGAGCATCAGGTCTTCGCGAAGCTCGCTGCCATTGAACGCGATGTTCAGCAGCGATACATGGAAGGGTGTGGGGTTACGCACATGGAGTACGTCGCAACCCTGTGTATCCCGTTGCCAGACAAGGCGCACAGGTCCGTCGGACGGATCGCCAGCAAGGCCTGGCGGGCGATAAAACACGTTGATGCGCTGGCGCACCGCGATGTTCAACTGCTGCAATGCGGCGCTGCGACGGGGCACTTCCAGCACGTACAGATGCAGCAGCGACTCGCGATCAATCGGCATGCCGACACCTTCATAAAGCACCCGCAGTGTCTGTTTGCCTTGGGCCGCAAGCTGCGCCAGCGGCGGCGTGAGCACGAACGGCAGGTCGTGTGAACTGTGCGGATCCGCGTTGGCATCGGCGATCCACGCCTGAATCAGCACCTGCTCTTTACCGCGATTACTGACCTCGATGGTCGCCTCACGAAAGCGGCCATCAAACACCAGCCGGGTCCCGGCCAGCGAGACCACGGCGTGAGCATCGAGGCAGAACAGCATCGCCAGCGCGCACTTCACGATGGCGCTTTTCATCGAAGCCTTCATCGGCAAACCACCTTGACCCGGTCATAGGTCCGCTGCGGATCCCGGGCCGGCAGCTCGAACGGCGCCTGGCACTGTTGATCCGACCATTTCACCACCAGCGCGCCGCTGTCCTGCTCGCTCAGCACCAACGCGCGGCCAGTGGGGTCGACGGCCGCCAGCAGCTTGCCCTGCTCGTCCTCGACCATGGCGCCGAGGGGTAAATGAGTGGCATCTTCCCGCACCAGTTCGAACTGCACACGCCGCCCGACCTTCGCCTTGAAGTTCACCACCGGCACCGCGCCGCGACGGGGAATCACCTGGGTGACGGCGTTTTCCAGCTCGACATCGGCGCCCAGCTGACGAGTGTCGAGACTGACCCAATTGGCTCGGTAGGGCTGGGCGTAAGGCAGGATGGCGTAGCCGTTACTCGCGGTTTCGATGTTGCTGTAATTGCTCAGGCGCGCCCCCGGAACATCCTTGACCCGCACCAGCGCGAAGGTTTCTCCCAGAGGCTGGCCAAGATTCACGCCCCCCGCGTGGGCGACCACCGACCCCGCCGCCCCCACGTTGAAGGCCTTGAAGTCGCGGCCCTGACCGTAGCCTGCGTCGAACCGCCCAAAGCCTGTGGTTGTGTTGAGCTTGCCGAATCCGGAGGAGCCCGAGCGACTGTCGCGCCCGGCCTGCAGCGAATAGAAGGTATTGCGATCATCGAAGACCTGACCGTTCAGACCCGCCTGCAGATCCTGATCGCCCGAGCCGTCGCGCACGGCATTGAAAAACGCCCGAGACGAAGACGGGCTGTCGCCCAACGGCAGGCTCAAAGTCAGCGCGATGCGGTTGTCCGACTGACGTTGCCCATCGCGCAAAAACGTCTGGTTGCGCTCCAGCGAAAAGCCGTAGCTGAGGCTGCGCCTGGCCGCGTTCCACGACAGGTACAGCTGCCGCGTTTTCCCGGCGGAGTCCCAGTAACGCTGCTCGGAACCGGTAAAGCTCAACGACGCGGACTGCTCGGGTAATGCCTGGCTCAGGTTGAATTCGATACGGTCTCTGGCCCGCGCAACGCTGCTGCCGTTGATCGCGCTGCGCTCGTCGACATGCTCATCGAAGGTGCGGTACTGATCGGTGGAATAGCGATAACCGGCGACAGCGAGGGTGGTGTTGGTCAGGTCCAGGGTGTTGGCATAGCGCACGCGCAGGCTATGGCCGGTGTGGCTTTCACGCACCTGCTGACTGGCCGATTGAGTCAGGTCCAGAGACACCGCGCCCAGCCCGGTATTGGCCCCTGCGCCGATATTGGCCGCACGAAAATCCTCGGCCACTTGAGCGCCGCCGGACAGCGTAACGCGATCAGTCAGGCCGTAGATCAGGGTCGCGCTGGAGAACGACGGCGACTCACCCGCGTCATCAAAGCTGTCGTACTGCCCCGCGGCCAGGCTGTAACGCAACGTGCCCTTGGGCACCATGATCGGCAATGACGCATAGGCCTGTACGAAAACGCGCTTGCGCCCGTCAGCCTCAGTCACTGTGACCTGCAGATCACCGTTCGAGCCACTGGGGTAGATGTCCGAGATTTCGAACGGCCCCGGCGACACGTTGCCGCTGTAGAGCACGAAATCGTTCTGGCGCACCTCCACGGTGGCGTTGGTTTCGGCGATGCCACGGATGACCGGCGCATAGACCCGCTCGCTGTCGGGCAGCATCCCGTCGTCGGACGCCAGCATCGCACCGGTAAAACGTACGCTGTCGAAAACCTGCGAATCAGTGAAGGTTTCGCCCAGGGTCAACTGACTCCTGAGCGCCGTCACGTCGCGCTGAAGAAACGTCCTGTTGCTGCGAAATCGATAAGGTTGAGCATCCCCGTAGACCACCGAAGATTCGTTACGCAGTCGCCATGCCCCCAGATTTACCCCGTTGCGCAGGCCCAGATAGTACTGATCCTGAGTCTGCTCGCGGCGCACACGACGGGCACCACTGAAGCTGTAATTGACGAAGCCGGCTGTCTCGCCCTCGTCCCACAACTCGGGCGCCACGTAGCCGCGAACACTGCGCAGCATCAGGGCCTGAGGGATGCTGATGTTCAGTCGCAGGCTGGTGGGCTGGTATTCCACGTGGGCGAATTCGACCTTGGCCTGCAAGTCGAAACAGTGACTCGACGCCTCATCGGCAGTGCCCAACGCCGAGGTGTCCATGCCGAACTGAGCCAGCATTTCCAGGGTCAGGCAGGCCTCAATCGCGCCGTTGGCGGGGTTGGCCAGGAAGTGGATATCACGTCGCCCACTCAAGGCGCGGTTGACGTAAATATCGACGCGGTACGTGCCGGGGACCACGCTGTTGCCCTGCAGAAAGGCTTCCAGGTCTGCAGGTTGATCGGTCCCCTGGATGAAAGCCGTGTTGAACTTCACCGCCGTGGGGGCAGAAGGCGGGCTTGCGCTGTCATCGTTGCCGTCGGTCATTGCCATCGCGCTAGAGCTCATCGTCCATGCAATCGCCGCAGCGACGCAGGTGGATAGCCGATTGCGTACCCAGGGCAGGCCGGGGCGCGCACTGCGTCGCTGGGTGTTCTTGTTTCGCCGTTCCATTAGCTCATTTCACTCGTACGCTGAGTGTCGATGCGCCAGGATTTCCTTTCCCGGCGGCATGCGACTCAGGAGCCGGACACACATCCGGCTCGAAATTGGGGTCACGAAAAATTCCGGCCAGCGTGGCGGTGGCTAGTCGGAACGTGGATCGGCCTTGCTGGCCAGGGTCGACCGGTCGCCGGACACCTTCGCCCGGTAAGGCTCCTGGGCACCGAAATCGTTGATGCTGATGAACGCCAGATCCACCGGCGCGTTGCGGCTCGAAGCCTTCAACGGCAGCTGCATGCGGGATTTGGGCGCCAGCATCCGGCTGTCTTCCTGCAAGACCACCTGACCCTGATGGGTCGCCATCAGCTTGATCATCGATACGTGGTAAGGCCCGGGATTAACGACTTCCAGCTGCCCTTCGCGCAGTTGCCATTGCAGGGATTGAGCGGCTTTGAGCGGGTCTTCGGTCAGCCCCTGCGGCCGATAGAACAGCTTGATGCGCTGACGGATGGCGATCTGCAGCTCGTTCTCGCGACCGGTCTGGGGAATTTCCTGAACGTTGAGCCACAGCACCGATTCGCGGTCGCTGGCCAGGCCTTCGCCGGAGTAGATGATGCGGATCAATTGCCGGGCATTGCCGGCCATGCGTGCCAGCGATGGGGTGATCGCGAACAGAGGACTTGCCGACGAGGTTTCGCTGCCGGCCTCAAGCCACGACTGCGCCAGAATTTCAGACGTTCCGGTGTTATGGACTTGCAGGCTGACTTCCTTGTCCGTCGCAGGATAAATGACTCGCGTGCTGCTCAACACGATACCGGCGTGGGCCTGGGCCGCCAGCGTCATCGCCAGCAACGCGCACAGCGCTGCCGCCCAATATCGGAGAAGAGGGGAAAACATCATGGGAGCGTCTCTCGACCAGAGGGTGGCGGAGCCAGCAACGCTCGCTCCGCCGGTGACATCACTGATAGTCCATCACGAATGGCAGGAAGGCATCCGCGTTACCCGGGTTGGTGCTCGCGCCGTTGAGCACGTAGACCGCACCGAAGTTGAGTTCGGCCGTAGCGCCGCCAGCGCCATCCTGGACGAGTGCTGCGTCGACGGTCTCGTTGCCACTGAGGTCCATCAGTTGATAGGAGGAGTTCAGCAGGCCGATACCCACACCGTCGGCCGCGCCAGTGGTGCGCAGCAGGCGCTGATCGAGGTTGTCCAGGCCGCTGCCCTGACGTGCCACGAAGCGCATGTTGACCGTGTTGTACTGCGCGGCGCCGCCGGTGCAGTTGACCAGTAACTGAATGGGCGATGCGGTTTCCAGACGATTGTCGGCAAAACGGCCGATCTCGGTGAAGGAGACGTTGCCCAGGTCGACGTTGATCTCGCCGGGGTTGGTGCCGGCACTGGCGCCAGTCCCTGCGCCGATGTCACACGTAATGTCGGTCAGCGTGCCATTGAGCACCAGCCTGCCGTTGTTCGCCGCGTTGGCAGTGCCCATTGCGCTCAAGCCCATTGCAGCCACGATAGCCAGAGAAAGAGAGATCTTTTTCATATTAACGACGTTCCTTGTGTCAATTCGTGTGTGCCCAAGAGGACGAGGAGGACTATAAGCGGGTGCTTCAAGGGCGGCTGTCAGGCTATCTACCTGGAACTTGCAGAAATGACAGTGGAGCGTGCCAGACATTTCCGTAGGACGTATCGGCTAGTGCTTACAAGCCTCTTTCCACAGGGCCTGGCGAGGTGTTCATGGTAAAAATACCGGGCACACCTTCGCTCACCATTTGTAGGGACGGGTCGGCGCTGGCAATGCCCGGACGTAAAAAAACCGCCCAAATCGGATTGACCGGGGCGGCTGTTTGCGCTCGAAACGCGCTGAGCGTCGGGTGTTACTGGTAGGTCAGGGTCACGATGCCGCTGTGGGCGCCGAGGGTCACTGAAGTGCGCTCGACATAGGCCATGGACACAGGCATAGAGGGGCCCTCGCAGGCGTCGTCATGCTCAACCAACCCCAGGGTCACACTTGCATTCACTTTCAGGGACTTGAGCCCGTGCAATTGAGTGGGCGCACTCAGGACGCGCGCCTCGCACCCTGCATTGACCAGTTGGCCGTGGAACATCAGCGCGCTGTCTGTCGCCGAGGCAGAGGGGCCGAACAGTAGGGAAGCCCCGATACACGCGATCGAAAAAAAAGCCGAAACTGTCTTTTTACTTTTCATCGCCATACTCCGGAGTGGGTACCCACCTGTAACAGTTAAGTCGACCCAGGGACAGTCGACCAGAATTCACGATTTCACTTGTAGGAATTTTCACACCCCTCTCTTTGCTATCGCCGGTTGGCGCGCTTTCTTTAAGCTCATCCTCCGCCCTTCTCCAGCTGACAATATTGACAGGTAGCAGTCATTTTGCTGACCGGGTCCAGGGGTTATAAAGGAGGCTGTCGATTTTCTGCCCTCCACCTTCTTCGCTGGCGTTATCCCTGTATGCACAAACAGAAAAAATCTGTGATAGCCGTTGCCGTACTTGCTGTGCTGATTGCGGTCGGTGTGTGGACGTTCAATCGCCCCACCGAGAAAAAAGTCAGCGCCCCTGTTGCGGTGCCGGTCCAGGTGATCAACGTGGTCGCAGAGGACGTGCCGCGCTACGTCACGGGCATCGGTTCGGTGCTGTCGCTGCAAAGCGTGGTGATGCGTCCACAGGTCGACGGCATCCTTACCAAACTGCTGGTCAAAGAGGGCCAACAGGTCAAGGCCGGCGATCTGCTGGCAACCATCGACGACCGCCCCATTCGCGCCGCCCTCGAACAGGCCAAGGCGCAACTGAGCCAGAGCCAGGCGCAACTGGATGTCGCTGAAGTCGATTTGAAACGCTACAAATTGCTCACCGTCGACAACAGTATTTCCAGGCAGCAATACGATCAGCAGCAAGCGCTGGTCAATCAGCTCAAGGCCACGGTGCTGGGTAACCAGGCATCGATCAACGCCTCGCAAGTGCAACTTTCCTACACTCAGATTCGCTCTCCGGTGACAGGCCGCGTCGGCATTCGCAACGTAGATGAAGGCAACTTCCTGCGGGTCAGCGACGCTATCGGGCTGTTCTCGGTGACCCAGATCGATCCGGTCTCGGTGGAGTTTTCCCTGCCTCAGCAAATGCTCCCGACCCTGCACGACCTGCTGGCGTCCCCGGAGCCTGCCAAGGTCAATGCTTACATGGGCGACGGCGTCACCGGCACTCTGCTGGGCGAAGGCAAGCTGACCCTGATCGACAACCAGGTCGCCGCCACCACGGGTACGATTCGCGCCAAGGCCACCTTCGATAACGCCGCTCAAAAACTCTGGCCCGGCCAGTTGGTCAGCGTGCGCATCCAGACCGCCATCGACCGCAATGCCCTGAAAGTCCCGCCGCAGGTGGTGCTGCGCGGCATCGATCAGCATTACGTCTATCGGGTCAAGGGCGACAAGGTTGAAGTGGTACCGGTCAAAGTGCTGTACCAGACCAGCGACCTGATTCTGATCAGCGGCGTGAACGTCAACGATGTGCTGGTCAGCGATGGCCAGTCGCGCCTGAAGAACGGCTCGTACATCGAAGTGGTCAAGGCTGATCCGGTCGACACCCTGGCCGACGCCACGTCCAGCGGAGCCGTCAAATGAAGGGGCACGGTTCGATCTCCGCGTGGTGCGTGAATCACCCGATCGCCACCGTATTGTTGATCTTCGCCCTGGTTCTGCTGGGTTGCATCGCCTTCCCGCGCCTGCCCGTGGCGCCGCTGCCGGAAGCTGAATTCCCGACCATTCAGGTTTCGGCCACACTGCCCGGCGCCAGCCCGGAAACCATGGCTTCGTCGGTGGCAACGCCGCTGGAAGTGCAGTTCAGCGCCATTCCCGGCATGACCCAGATGACCTCCAGCAGCGCCCTGGGCTCGACCAACCTGACCCTGCAATTCGTCCTCAGCAAGAGCATCGACACCGCCGCGCAAGAGGTTCAGGCCGCGATCAACACCGCCTCGGGCCGACTGCCTGCGGACCTGCCGACGGCGCCGACCTGGCGCAAGGTCAACCCGGCGGACAGCCCGGTGCTGATCCTCAGCGTCAGTTCCAACCTGATGCCCAGCACCGAGCTGAGCGACGTCACTGAATCCCTGCTGGCCCGTCAGCTGAGTCAGATCAACGGCGTAGGCCAGGTCGCGATCACGGGTCAGCGGCGTCCGGCCATTCGCGTGCAGGCGGCGCCGGAGAAACTCGCCTCCATCGGCCTGACCCTCGCCGACCTGCGCGGCACGCTGCAACAGACCAGCCTCAACCTCGCCAAGGGCGCGCTGTACGGCAAGGACAGCGTCTCCACCCTGGCCTCCAACGACCAGCTGTTCCAGGCCAAGGACTACGATCAGTTGATCGTTTCCTACAAGGACGGCGCCCCGGTTCATCTGCGCGATGTCGCCAAAGTCATCGACGGTTCGGAAAACGCCTACGTCAACGCCTGGTCCGGTGATCAGCAAGGCGTGAATATCGTGGTGTTCCGCCAGCCCGGCGCCAACATCGTCGAGACCGTCGACCGCGTGCTGGGCGAGCTGCCGCGCTTGCAGGAAATGCTTCCCGCGTCGGTGGACGTCACAGTGCTCAGTGACCGCACCAAGACCATTCGCGCCTCGCTGCATGAAGTGGAAATGACCTTGTTGATCGCCATCGTGCTGGTCATTGCGGTCATGGCGCTGTTCCTGCGTCAGCTGTCGGCCACGCTGATCGTGACGGCAGTGCTCGGTGTGTCGCTGGTGGCAAGCTTTGCCCTGATGTACGTGCTCGGCTTCAGCCTCAACAACCTGACGCTGGTGGCGATCGTGGTGGCCGTGGGCTTTGTGGTGGACGACGCCATCGTCGTGGTGGAGAACATTCACCGACACCTGGAAGCCGGCGAGAGCATGCGCGACGCGGCGATCAAGGGCGCGGGGGAAATCGGTTTTACCGTGGTGTCGATCAGCTTCTCGCTGATTGCGGCGTTCATTCCGCTGCTGTTCATGGGCGGCGTGGTCGGGCGGTTGTTCAAGGAGTTCGCCCTCACCGCGACGTCGACCATTCTGATTTCGGTGATGGTCTCCCTGACTCTGGCCCCGACGCTGGCAGCGCTGTTCATGCGCGCGCCCAAACACGACCCTGATGCCAAACCCGGCTTCGGCGAGCGGCTGCTGGCCAATTACGCCCGTGGCGTGCGTTACGCCCTCGCCCATCAGCGCCTGATGCTGGGGATTTTCGGCCTGACGCTGGTGCTGGCCGTCGCCGGTTACGTGCTCATTCCCAAGGGGTTCTTTCCGGTTCAGGACACCGGCATGGTGCTCGGCACCAGTGAAGCGGCGGCGGACATTTCCTACCCGGACATGGTCGAGAAGCACACGCAACTGGCGAAGATCATCGGCGAAGACCCAGCGGTCAAAGCGTTCTCGCACTCGGTGGGCGTCAGCGGCAGCAACCAGACCATCGCCAACGGGCGGGTGTGGATTGCCCTGAAAGACCGCGCTGACCGCGACGTTTCCGCCAGCCAGTTCATTGACCGCATCCGCCCGAAACTGGCGAAGATTCCCGGCATCGTTCTGTACTTGCGCGCAGGCCAGGACATCAACCTCAGCTCCGGCCCGAGCCGTGCGCAGTATCAGTACGTGCTCAAGAGCAATAACGGCGCGCTGCTCAACGAGTGGACGCAAAAACTCACGGAAAAGCTCAAGTCGATATCGGCCTTTCGCGACCTGTCCAACGACCTGCAACTGGGCGGCAGCGTCACCCATCTGGACATCGACCGCAGCGCCGCCGCGCGTTTCGGCCTGACCACCGCCGACGTCGATCAGGCGCTGTACGACGCCTTCGGCCAGCGGCAGATCAACGAATACCAGACCGACATCAACCAGTACAAAGTCATCCTCGAACTCGACCCATCCCAACGCGGCAAGGCCGAGAGCCTGAATTACTTCTACCTGCGCTCGCCGCTGACCAACGAGATGGTGCCGCTGTCGGCGCTGGCCAAGGTCGGCGCGCCGAAGATGGGGCCGCTGTCGATCAGTCACGACGGCATGTTCCCGGCGGCCAACCTGTCGTTCAACCTGTCGGCCGGCGTGGCCTTGGGCGACGCGGTGCAGCTGCTCGATCAGGCCAAGAACGAGATCGGCATGCCGGCCTCGATCATCGGCAATTTCCAGGGCGCCGCCCAGGCCTTCCAGAGTTCGCTGGCCAACCAGCCGTGGCTGATTCTGGCGGCGCTGGTGGCGGTGTACATCATCCTCGGCGTGCTGTACGAAAGTTTCGTGCACCCGCTGACGATCATCTCCACCCTGCCCTCGGCGGGCATCGGCGCGCTGTTGCTGCTGTGGCTGATGGGCCAGGATTTCTCGATCATGGGCCTGATCGGTATCGTGCTGCTGATCGGCATCGTCAAGAAGAACGGTATCCTGCTGGTGGACTTCGCCCTCGAAGGCCAGCGCCATCGCGGGCTGTCGCCTGAGGATGCGATCTATGAAGCCTGCGTGACCCGTTTCCGCCCGATCATCATGACCACGCTGGCCGCCTTGCTCGGTGCCCTGCCGCTGATGCTCGGCTATGGTGTCGGGGCCGAGCTGCGTCAGCCGCTGGGCATCGCGGTGGTCGGCGGCTTGCTGGTGAGTCAGGCGCTGACGCTGTTCACCACGCCCGTGATCTACCTGCAGCTGGAACGCATCTTCCATCGCAGGCAGCCGACCGCAGCACCGACAGCGCCTTCAACGGGCAAGAAAACTGCGGCCACGCTGGTCGCAGAGAAGTAAGCAGCAGAACATTGAGAGTGCACCCATGCGTGTCCTGATTATCGAAGACGAAGAGAAAACCGCTGATTACCTGCACCGCGGTCTGACCGAACAGGGTTACACCACGGATGTCGCCCGGGAAGGCATCGAAGGTCTGCACATGGCGCTGGAAAGCGACTACGCGGTGATCATTCTCGACGTCATGCTGCCGGGCCTGGACGGCTACGGCGTGCTGCGGGCCTTGCGTGCGCGCAAGCAGACGCCGGTGATCATGCTCACCGCCCGGGAGAACGTCGACGACCGGATTCGCGGCCTGCGCGAGGGCGCCGACGATTACCTGGGCAAGCCGTTTTCCTTTCTGGAACTGGTGGCGCGTCTGCAGGCCCTGACCCGCCGCAGTGGCGGTCACGAGCCGGTGCAGATCAGCATCGCCGACCTGTGGATCGACCTGATCAGCCGCAAGGCCACCCGCGCAGGCGCACGCCTGGACCTGACCGCCAAGGAGTTCTCGCTGCTCAGCGTGCTGGCCCGCCGACACGGGGAAATCCTCTCCAAGACCTCGATTGCCGAGATGGTCTGGGACATCAATTTCGACAGCGACGCCAACGTCGTCGAAGTGGCGATCAAGCGCCTGCGCGCCAAGCTCGACGGGCCGTTCGAACAGAAACTGCTGCACACCATTCGCGGCATGGGTTATGTGCTCGAAAGCCGTGTACTGGAGCACCGTCGTGGCGAGTAATTCCATCGCCCTGCGCCTGAGCGGCATGTTCGCGCTGGTGGCGCTGCTGGTGTTCCTGCTGATCGGCTGGGCCCTGTACCTGCAAGTTGACAAGGGCCTGGGCCTGCTGCCGGAAGCCGAGGTGGACGCGCGTTACAGCGTGCTGGAATCGCAGGTGCAACGCTTCGGCGATCTGGAGCATTGGGGCAAACTCAGCAGCAAGCTCAGACTGCTCAGCGAAGAGGACAAGCGTTTGCGCTTCTGGGTGGTCAGTGACCACCCGAATTATGAATTCGGCAACCCCGACCCTGAAATTCGTGCCTTCGCCAAGGGCCCGCTGGGCATGCGCGACCTCAACCTGAGCGATCACGATTACCCTTTCAAAGTGCTGGTCAGCGAGTTCCCGGCCAAGGACCAGCGCCCTCCCCTGCGCTTTTTGACCGCCATCGACACCGAGACCTTCTGGCAGACCCAGCACTCGCTGCTGATCGCGTTGATCAGCCTCGCCGCCATCGGCATCGCCCTGGCTTCGGCGCTGGGTTACTGGGTCGCACGGATCGGCCTCAAGCCCTTGCTCGACCTGTCGCTGGAGGCGCGCAAACTGACGCCCCCGCACCTGTCCGGGCGCCTGCAGTTGTCGTCGCTGCCGCCTGAGCTGGATCAGTTCGTCACCTCGTTCAACTCCACGCTAGGTCGGGTGGAACAGGCCTATTCGCGTCTGGAATCCTTCAACGCCGACGTTGCCCACGAACTACGCTCGCCGCTGACCAACCTCATCGGCCAGACCCAGGTCGCGCTGACCCGGGGCCGTTCGGCCGAACATTATTTCGAGGTGCTGCAATCGAACCTCGAAGAGCTGGAACGGCTGCGTTCGATCATCAACGACATGCTGTTTCTGGCCAGCGCCGACCAGGGCAGCAGGGCCACCGAACTCACCGAATCGTCCCTGGCCGAGGAAGTGGCGACGACCCTGGATTATCTGGATTTCATTCTCGAAGACGCCCAGGTGCAGGTTCAGGTGCGCGGCAATGCCCACGCGCCGATCGAAAAGGCCCACCTGCGGCGCGCGCTGATCAACCTGCTGCACAACGCCGTGCAGCACACCTCGCCGGGGCAGGTCATTCATGTGGACATTCTGGATGAGGGCGATCACGTCAGCATCGGCGTGACCAACCCCGGCGCGCAGATCTCCGGCGAGCACCTGCCCAAGCTGTTCGAACGGTTTTATCGGGTCGATGCCTCACGCAGCAACAGCGGCGCGAATCACGGGTTGGGGCTGGCGATCGTCAAGGCGATTGCGCTGATGCACGGCGGCACGGTGTTCGCGCGCAGTGAGCATGGGGAGAATACGTTCGGGATTAATTTGCCGTGTTGAGACGATAGGTGCGGCGCCCAACTCGGGGAGGCGCTGCGCGCTATTGTGGGAGCCGGCTTGCTGGCGAAGCCGGCTCCCACAGGGATGTGTTCCGTATGGAAGACCGGGGGAAGGTCAGCCTTTCTTCACGAACTCAGACTTCAGCTTCATCGCGCCGATGCCGTCGATCTTGCAGTCGATGTCGTGATCGCCATCCACCAGACGGATGTTCTTGACCTTGGTGCCGACCTTGACCACCAGGGACGAGCCTTTGACCTTAAGGTCCTTGATCACGGTGACGGTGTCGCCATCCTGCAGCGTATTGCCGACCGCATCCTTGATGACCTTCACGTCATCGTCGCTGTCAGGCGCGCCATTGGCGGACCACTCGTGGGCACATTCCGGGCAGGCAAACTGGGCGCCGTCTTCGTAGGTGTACTCGGAATTGCATTTTGGGCACGGCGGTAAGCTCACGGCGGATCTCGCATCAGAGGGAATAGGCGCGCGATTATAAGGGTTTTTATCGTCGGATGGGCGGGCAGCACGCTTTTGATTCTGGCCGAAGGCCGTAGGAGCCCGACTTGTCGGCGATCGGCTGCGCAGCAGTCGTGAATTCTGCCAACCCGTTTTACCTGAAAAACCGCGTCGTCAGGTTTTACTGCCGCCTCGCGCCAGATCGCGAGCAAGGTGGGACGCCACCCCGGTTGCTCCTACGGCCTTCGGCCAGAAGCAAACAAGCGCTACGCCAACGCCGTATCCATCACCATCATCAGACAAAACCCAAGCAACAGCCCCAGGCTTGCGATCTTGTCGTGTCCATTGCGGCGCGATTCGGGGATGATTTCGTGGGTCACCACCAGCAGCATCGCCCCGGCCGCCAACGCCAGCCCAACGGGCAACAGCAGCGCAGCGATTTCCACGAGCCAGGCGCAGAGCACCGCAAACACGGGCTCAACCAGCCCCGAAGCCGCGCCGATCAGAAAGGCATTGAGCCGCGACATGCCTGCCGCAGCGAGCACCAGGGCGATGACCAGACCTTCCGGCACATCCTGCAACGCAATGCCCATCGCCAGACTGTCGGCGTGAGCCAGACCGCCTCCCGCCGACACACCCACGGCCATGCCTTCCGGAATGTTGTGGGCGATGATCGCGATGACGAACAGCCAGATGTTCGACGGGATCGCCGGTTTTTCCGTGACATCCGACAGATGCGGCCCTTGCGACACCAGGGTGTCGACAATGAACAGCCCCACTGCCCCCGCCAGGATGCCAGCACTGACCAGCGCGCCCGCGCCCCATTGCGAGAAGCCCAGGCCTTGAGCAGCGTCCAGGCCCGGAACGATCAGGGAAAAGGCCGTGGCGGCGAGCATGATCCCCGCGCCAAAACCCAGCAACCCGTCGGACACCGCCACCGGCATGCCGCGAATCACCAGCACCGGCACCGCACCGAGCGCCGTCCCCAGCGCGCACAACGCCCCGCCTTCCAGCGCCCTCAGCATGCGCGGTTCAAGACTCAACCAGGTCAATCCCTGATTGATGAGCAACCCTGTGCCGACCAGCAGCAACATCGAGCCGATGGCCAGACGAAACAGGCGTCCGCTACTGAGGGTGAGGAAATCCGAAGGCATAGATCGTCTACTTCTTGTGATGGGAGTTAGGCCAGAGCCTGGGCGTAACGCTTGGCGACTTCGTCCCAATTCACGACGTTGTAGAACGCGGCGATGTATTCCGGGCGACGGTTCTGGTAGCGCAGGTAGTAGGCGTGTTCCCAGACGTCCAGACCGAGGATCGGCGTGTTGCCGTTCATCAGCGGGCTGTCCTGGTTGCCGCTGCTTTCAATCACCAGCTGTTTGGCCGGAGTCACGCTCAACCAGGCCCAGCCGCTGCCGAAACGGGTCAGCGCGGCTTTGGTGAAGGCTTCCTTGAAGGCGTCGATGCCGCCCAGTTGCTCGTCGATGGCCTTGGCCAGCGCGCCGTTTGGCAAACCGCCGCCTTTAGGGCTCATGACCTCCCAGAACAGCGAATGGTTGGCGTGGCCGCCGCCCTGATTGATCACCGCGGGGCGCAGTTTTTCCGGCAGCTGAGCGACGCTGGCGACCAGCTTTTCAATCGGCCATTCGGCGTATTCGGTGCCGTCGACCGCAGCGTTGAGGTTGTTGATGTAGGTCTGGTGGTGCCTGGTGTAGTGGATTTCCATGGTCTGCGCATCGATGTGCGGCTCAAGGGCATCGTAGGCGTATGGCAAGGCAGGCAAGGTATACGGCATATCAATGGACTCCAAAGGACAAGGTGCCGGCGGCAGCGGCGTTGCGCTGTAGCGCCGAGCGTGAGTGTTCGCCGCTGCTGTTGAGCAGTCGGTGGGTGCGTGGGTATTCACCGTGTTCGCTGATGAAGCCCAACAGTTCGCTGTAGGTCTTGTTGCTGTGACGGAACGCGGCCTGACGCAACGCAGGGGTCAGGCGCGTGTTCGAAATCACCTGCAGCAGGCGTTGATGAGCCGAGCACAGGTACTCGGCGCTTTCTTCCGGCTGATTCAGGCTCAGGTGCAGATCGGCCAGGTTGTGATGGGAAATCACGAACGCCGCCACCGCCTCGTCAGGGTCTTTCCAGCGCTCCAGCAGCACTTGCGCCAAGGCCAGGGCTTGCAGATAGAGTTCGCGGGCGTCGACCAGATCGCCACGGTTGAAGCAGCTATTGCCTTTCAGAATGGTGCTTTTCCAATGCTCCATGGCGCGTCTCCTCGATCGCTGACGTGGGTGGTCGCAGGTCAGATGCCGCCTGCGGTGAGTTTTTCCGGGTTGAGCAGGGTTTGCAGCTGCGCACGATCCAGATCGGTGTGCTCAAGCGCCACATCGATGATCGGGCGGCCTTCCTTGTAGGCGGTCTTGGCGATTTCAGCGGCCTTCTGATAACCGATGATCGGGTTCAGCGCGGTCACCAAGATCGGGTTGCGCGACAGGGCTTGCTTGAGCTTGGCCTCGTTGACCTTGAAGGTGGCGATGGCCTTGTCGGCCAGCAGACGGCTGGAATTGGCCAGCAGCTCGATGCTTTCGAGCAGGTTGTGGGCGATGATCGGCAGCATCACGTTCAGCTCGAAGTTGCCCGACTGGCCGGCGACGGTGATCGCCGCGTCGTTGCCGATCACTTGCGCGGCGACCATCGCGGTGGCCTCCGGAATCACCGGATTGACCTTGCCGGGCATGATCGAGGAGCCCGGCTGCAGGCCTTCCAGCTCGATCTCGCCCAAGCCCGCGAGGGGGCCGGAGTTCATCCAGCGCAGGTCGTTGGCGATCTTCATCAGCGACACGGCGGTGGCCTTGAGCTGACCGGAAACCGCCACGGCGGTGTCCTGAGAGCCGATCAGGGCGAACAGGTCCTTGCCCGGCACAAAGCCCACGTGGCTCAACTGGCTCAGTTGCGTGGCGAAACGCGAGGCGAATTCAGGGTGTGCGTTGATCCCGGTGCCCACCGCCGTCCCGCCCTGGGCCAGCGCTTGCAGGCTCGGGAGCAGGTTTTCGATGTGCTCGACATTGGCCTTGATCTGCTGCGACCAGCCGTTGAGCACTTGGCTCAAACGCACCGGCATAGCGTCCATCAGGTGAGTGCGGCCGGTTTTGACGAACGGGTGAACCTGGCTCGCCTTCTGCTCGGTGACCTGGACCAGATGGGCCAGCGCAGGCAGCAGTTGCTCGTGAATGGCCAGCGCGGCGCTGACGTGGATGGTGGTCGGGATGATGTCGTTGCTGCTCTGACCGCAGTTGACGTGGTCGTTGGCATTCACTGGTTCGCCAAGTGCGCGGCTGGCGAGGGTCGCGATGACCTCGTTGGCGTTCATGTTGGTGCTGGTGCCGGAGCCTGTCTGGAACACGTCCACCGGAAAGTGCGCCATGAAGTCGCTCGCCAGCAACTCGTTGCAGGCAGTGACGATGGCCTTGCTCTGACCTTCGCTGATTTGCTTGAGCTCAAGGTTGGCCTGAGCGGCAGCGGCCTTGGCCAACAGCAGTGCACGAACGAACTGGCGAGGCATGCGCAACTGGCTGATCGGGAAGTTGTTCACCGCACGCTGGGTCTGCGCGCCATACAGGGCCTCGGACGGGACCTGCAGTTCGCCCATGCTGTCGCGTTCAATACGGGTATTACTCATCAAGTGATCCTTGCATCAGTTCAGCGAGAGAAATCGAGGGTTGCAACACGCAGGTCGCCAGTTGATGGGCGAAGCTCTGCCAGCGTTGGCGTTGAAGGGGGGAGTGCGCGAGGGCCTGCAGGTCGCGCAGCGGACGCCAGGCCTGATCCAGACACAGGCAGCGCCAGTGCCAGGGCAAGGCGGTGTCACGGGCGGTGTCGATCAGCAGGCGGAAGGTGCTTTCGGCGATCAGCACCTGCGGCGTGGCGGTAAAGCGCGCCAGATAGCGGCCTTCGGCCAGGTAGTGTTCGATGACACGGGGCTCGTCAGGATCGAGGGCGCAGCGAATCCGCAGACTCAGCGCACGCCAGTTTTCCAGATAAGGCGACTCGTGCAGGACAGTACCCATGGGACAGGCTCATGAAGCAAATGATATTCATTATTAAATGAGTTTAAGAATCAAAACAACCCCGGCATTGGGTTGATCACCGTCACGTTTCCAAATTGCGGACAATAAAAAGGCCTGCACCGAAACCGGGGCAGGCCTTTGAGGGTGGTGCTATGGAATTGGGAAATCAGCTCCCCGCCACCATCATTTTCTCGATCAACACCGAACCCGTGCGAATGTTGCTGCGCATCTCCAGATCGCTGCCAACGGCGACGATCTGCTTGAACATGTCGCGCATATTGCCGGCAATGGTCACTTCCTGAACGGCGAACTGGATTTCGCCGTTTTCGACCCAGAAGCCTGCCGCGCCACGGGAATAATCGCCGGTGACCATGTTCAGGCCGCTGCCCATCAGTTCGGTGACCAACAGCCCGCGCCCCATGCGACGGATCAGCGCTGCCTGGTCTTCAGTGCCGTGGGAGACGAACAGGTTGTGCACGCCGCCCGCGTTGGCGGTGCTCGGCAAGCCCAGCTTGCGGCCCGAGTAGGTGCTGAGGACGTAGGACACCAGATCGCCGTTTTCGACGAACGGCTTGGCGTAGGTCGCCAGGCCATCGCCGTCGAACGCCGAGCTGCCCATGGCGCGCATCAGGTGTGGACGCTCGTCGATGGTCATCCACTCCGGGAACAGGCGCTGGCCAATCGCGCCTTCGAGGAACGACGACTTACGGTACAGGTTGCCGCCGGAAATCGCCCCCAGGAAGCTGCCAAACAGGCCGCCCGCCAGTTCTGCGGAAAACAGCACCGGCACTTCGCAGGTCGGCACAGGGCGGGCGCCCAAACGGCTGGCGGCGCGCTCGGCGGCTTTCTGGCCGATCAGTTTGGCGTCCATCAGCAGCTCGCCCTGACGATTGACGTCGTACCAGTAATCGCGCTGCATCTGGCCGTCTTTTTCGGCGATCATCACGCAACTGAGGCTGTGGCGCGTCGATGCGTAGCCGCCGATGAAGCCGTGGCTGTTGCCATACACGCGGCAGCCTTGATGCACATTCAGGGTCGTGCCATCGGCATTCTTGATCAGCGGGTTGGCGTCGAACGCAGCGGCTTCACAGATGAGCGCGCGCTCGATGGCCTCTTCCGGGGTGATGTTCCAGGGGTGGAACAGGTCGAAATCCGGTTGTTCCTTGGCCATCAGCGCAGCGTCAGCCAGGCCCGAGCTTTCGTCTTCAGAGGTGTGTTTGGCGATCGCCAGGGCTGCGGCGACGGTTTCGCGTATCGCATCGGGGCCGCTGGCCGAGGTGCTGGCCGAGCCCTTGCGCTGGCCAACGTACAGGGTGATGCCGAAACCCTGGTCGCGGTTGAACTCGACGGTCTCGACTTCGCGCTGACGGACGGACGTCGACAGGCCCTGATCCACCGACACAGCGACTTCACAAGCGGTCGCGCCCTGACGTTTGGCTTCGGCGACGATTTGCTCGACCTGCTGTTGCAGCGCTGGCAAGGCCTGTGGGCCGACGCTTTCTGATGCACTCATGACTTACTCCATCAAATTCCGATTTCGGCAGCCGGGCCGGACAATTGGCCCCTGACTGGTTATCATGGCGGCGTTTATTTGCGGACTGCCCCCATGGTTGATTCTTACGACGACTCCTTCGACGGAGAGAAAAGCAAAACCCAGGTCAAAAAAGAGCTTCACGCTCTGGTGGACCTAGGCGAGCGCTTGACGACATTCAAGCCCGATGTGCTGGCCAAGCTGCCCTTGACCGACGAGTTGCGTCGGGCACTGGCCGACGCTCCCAAGCACACCGCGCACATTGCGCGCAAACGCCACATTTCGTTCATTGGCCGGCTGATGCGCGACCAGAATCTGGACGAGATCCTGGTGCTGCTCGATCAGCTCGACGCCTCCACGCGTCAGTACAACGAGCGCTTTCATAACCTGGAACGCTGGCGCGATCGCCTGGTGGGCGGCACTGACGAGGTGCTCGAACAGTTCGTCAACGAGTACCCGGATGCCGACCGCCAGCAATTGCGTTCGCTGATCCGTCAGGCCCAGCACGAAGCCAAGCAGAACAAGGCGCCGACTGCGACCCGCAAAATCTTCAAATACATCCGCGAACTGGACGAAACCAAGCGCGGATTGCGTTAACTCCTGAATCTGGTGCGACGCCTACCTCTTGTAGGAGCGCGCTTGCCCGCGATTGCGCTGTGTCAGCCAACATGGAAATGTCTGGCCTGACGCAATCGCGGGCAAGCGCGCTCCTACACTGCTTATCCCTCCTCAGCCGCCTGTACCACCCACGGTGATCGCATCGATCTTCAGCGTTGGCTGGCCGACGCCCACCGGCACCGACTGCCCATCCTTGCCGCACGTGCCCACGCCGCTGTCCAGCGACAGGTCGTTGCCGACCATCGATACCCGGCTCATGCACTCAGGGCCGTTGCCGATCAGCGTCGCGCCCTTGACCGGTGCGGTGATCTTGCCGTCTTCGATCAGATACGCCTCGCTGGTGGAGAACACGAACTTGCCGCTGGTGATGTCGACCTGACCGCCGCCGAGATTGGCGCAGTAGATGCCCTTCTTCACCGAGGCGATGATTTCCGCCGGATCGCTCTGGCCGCCCAGCATGTAGGTGTTGGTCATGCGCGGCATCGGCAGGTGCGCGTAGGACTCGCGACGACCGTTGCCGGTGCGCGCCACGCCCATCAGGCGGGCGTTAAGTTTGTCCTGCATGTAGCCCTTGAGCACGCCGTTCTCGATCAGCGTGGTGCATTCGGTCCGGGTGCCTTCGTCGTCCACGCTCAGCGAGCCGCGACGACCGGCCAGCGTGCCGTCATCGACGATGGTGCACAGCTTGGAAGCGACCATTTCGCCCATGCGGCCGCTGTAGGCCGAGCTGCCCTTGCGGTTGAAGTCGCCTTCCAGACCGTGGCCGACCGCTTCGTGCAGCAGCACGCCGGACCAGCCTGAACCCAACACCACTGGCAGTGTGCCCGCCGGTGCAGGAATGGCTTCCAGGTTGACCAGCGCTTGACGCAGCGCCTCACGGGCGTAGCCCATGGCGCGGTCTTCCTGAAGGAAATAACGGTAATCGGTACGCCCGCCGCCGCCATGACCGCCACGCTCGCGACGGCCGTTCTGCTCGACGATCACGCTGACGTTGAAGCGCACCAGAGGACGCACGTCGGCGGCCAGGCCACCATCGGTGGAAGCCACCAGAATGCGTTCCCAGACCCCGGCCATGCTCACGGTGACCTGTTGAATGCGCGGGTCCAGCGCACGGGTGGCAGCATCGACACGCTTGAGCAGTTCGACCTTTTCGGCGCGGGTCATGACTTCCAGGGGGTTATCCGGCGCGTAGAGCTGGGCGACGTCCTGGGTGGTGAACGCCTGTACGCGGCCGTTCTGGCCGGCGCGGGAGATCGAGCGGGCCGCGCGGGCGGCCTGGCTCAGGGCCTCGGGGGTGATTGCGTTGCTGTAGGCAAAGCCGGTCTTTTCACCGGACTGCGCGCGCACACCCACGCCCTGATCGAGGTTGAAGCTGCCTTCCTTGACGATGCCGTCTTCCAGCGCCCAGGACTCGGAAATCTGGCCCTGAAAATACAGGTCAGCGGCGTCGATCCCAGGGCCGGCAAGCTCACCGAGCACCGATTGCAGGCTGTCGATACTCAGGCCGCCTGGCGCCAGAAGGTGTTCGCTGACAGAGGACAAGTCGCTCATATTCACTCCGGGGTGTTGGCAGGCCGCAAGGCGTCCTGCGAAAAAAATCGCCGATGATTCGTCACCGGCATTCGCGCCCGTATGGACGCTTGTTCGTCGCTGTCTCGTTCGGCCAGCAGCACGGCTTCACCCTGTGCCTGCTCGGCCAGCACGCGGCCCCATGGATCGATGATTGCCGCGTGTCCAAACGTCTCTCGGGGCCCCGGATGCACCCCGCCCTGCGCGGCCGCCAGCACGTAGCACTGGGTTTCGATGGCTCGCGCGCGCAGCAGGATTTCCCAGTGCGCCGCGCCGGTCACGGCAGTAAAGGCCGACGGCGCGGTAATCAATTGAGCGCCGGCTTCACGCAGCGCGGTGTACAGCTCGGGGAAGCGCAGGTCGTAACACACCGTCAGACCGAGTTTCCCGACGGGGGTGTCCGCCACCACCACGTTGTTGCCATGAGCATAGTCGTCGGATTCGCGATAACGCCCGCGCGCATCAGCGACATCGACGTCGAACAGGTGCAGCTTGTCGTAGCGCGCCACCTGCTCGCCCTGATCATCGATCAACAGCGAACAGGCCGTGACCTTGCCCTCGGGCCGGTCTTTGGGCGGCAGCGGCAATGTTCCGGCGACAATCCATAACTTGAGGTCGCGAGCGGCCAGTTTCAACCATGGCAGGATAGGACCTTCGCCCAACGCTTCGGCCCGGCCGATGTCAGCGATGTCGCGACGGCCCATGGCCGCGAAGTTTTCAGGCAGCACGGCAAGCTTGGCGCCCGATGCCGCAGCCTGCTCCAGCAACGCACGGGCCCGGGCCAGATTGCCCTGGACATCGCTCTGGCTGACCATCTGAATCACAGCGAAGGACATGAAGCGCTCCTTGATCGATAGAACTGCACTGTACTCCAAGCACGTGGCTCGAGCTTGGGTGCAACCGTATTGCCGCTAAAATCTGCCTTTGATTCTGGCCGGAGGCCTACGCCTTCGGCAGAAGCAACAGCGCGCCAGACCCTGTCGGCATACGCAACAGCAGCCACACGCCTTATTTACTGCGGCTTCTCAAACGGCTTGTCGAAGGTGATTTTAGGCTCTTTCCACGGGCCTTCGACCTTGTACTGCACGCTGGCGAAACGCGCGACGCGGTCCCCGAGCAACTTGTCGACGAGAAACAGCGCGCCACCAATGGCCGGCGCGCCAACGATCAACGCCGCAATCGGCAGGTTGTTGGTCACAGGCAAGGTCACCAGCAGCTTGGCGTCGACGCGGTCGCGGACCATGTCCAGCGTACCGTTGAGTTCCAGATTGCTCGACGGGCCAACCATGGTGATCGGGTCACGGGTGACATACACGCCATCACTGGCCACCAGCAAGCCTTTGACCCGGTCATAACTCAGGCCTTTACTCAGCAGGTCAGAGAAGTCCAGGCGCAAGCGGCGACCGATGGAGTTGAAGTTGAGCAGGCCGAACACCCGCAACGCCTGAGCGCCGCCTTCCACTTCGACGAACTGGCCGTTCTTGAGCGTCGCGTCGAGGCTGCCGGAATAGCGCTTCAGGCCCACCCACGCCGGCGAACCGGGCCAGCGGCCGTCGGCGTTCATCTCGAATTCCTGGCTGGTCACGTTCGGCGCAAAACCCCAGGCTTTGAGCACATCGGCCAGATTCTTGCCCTGCACCTGGCCCTTGAACCAGCTGTTGGTCGCGCCCGGTATGCCCTCCCAGCCGCCATTGCCCAACAGGGTGATGCCTTTGAGGCCCAGGTTCAGATCCGACAATTGCAGGCCGTTGGGCGTCGGCCGCGCCTTGAGCGACCAGGCGCCGACCAGTTGATCGCCCTGGAACAGCTGTGTGATCTTGATGTTCATCGCCGGAATGTTGTGCGGGTCGACATCGGCCAGCGGGTCCGGGGCATTCTCCACCACGGCGGCAGCCGGGTCCGGCGCAGGCAGGCGCACGTAGAGCAGATTGATGTCCGCCGGCGTGGTCTTGTTATCCGGCAAGGTCGCGGTGCCTTTTATCTTCTCGCTGTCCAGCGCCAGGGCCCAGCTGGCGTCGTTGCGCTTGAGCTGCACGTTAGCCTGATTCAGCGTCGTGCCCTTGGCGGTCAGCTTGCCAATCTGCAGATCGACGCCGCTGAGCAGCTGCTTGGCGCTGCCGCCAGGATCGTTCCCGGCATAGCGTTCGGCCATCGACTGCCAGGGCGCGATGTCGAGCTCAGACAGCGAACCGCGCACGCGCAGGCCCTTGCTGTCCGGCACGATCGCCCCGCCTTCGCCGAGAAACAGCTCGCCACGGCCATCGGCGAACTTGCCTGCAGGCGCCGCGAAGGCCAGGTTGGCCAGGTTGCCGTAGCCCACGCTGATGCGCCGATCAGGCCCCTGCAGGTTCATGCGTAAATCGGTGTCGCGGGTTTCATCGGCGCCCTTGCCGAACGGCGCAGGCAGGTCGACCGTGACCCCTTTGAGGTTGGAGTTGATCAGCAACAGGCTGTCGGCGCCGTTGAGGGTCAACTGCAGCTGGTACGGCAGATCCCCCGACACCGGCAGCGGCTGGGTGACGTTGAGCCAGTCGGTCAGGCGCTTGGTGGCGATCTGACTGCTGGCGGTGATGCGCGTCACCGGAGCGCCCGGCTTGCCCTCGGCGAAGATCTCGGCGCTGACCGGCTTGTCGAAGGCCATGGCCTTGATGCCCTTGCCGCTGAGGCCCTTGGCGTAGTCGAAGCGGAAATTGCCCTTGAGCTGGGTCAGGTCGAGCACGGGGTCAGCGAGTTTCAGGTGCGCGTTATCGGTATTGAAGTCCACCGCCACCTTGGCGTCCTGGCCCTTGACCAGCGGCACATCCAGATTGATATGCCCTTGCAGCGGCCCCTCGGCCTGCCAGCCGGCAAAGGTCTGCGCGGTGCCGATGGGCGCTTCCTGCAGAATCTTCATGCCGTCCTGCAGAGTGCCGCTGAAGTCGCCGTCCACCAGCAAGTGGCTCGGCTGGCCCGACGGCACGTGAGGCACGTTCACGGCTACGTTGCTCACCTGAGTGCCCAGCAACTGGCCCTTGGTGGCACGAATGCGCACGCCGCTGTTTTCGACGAAGACGTTACCGTCCACACCGGTCAGCGGCGGCCAGCCCGGCTGGAAGGCCAGATTGGCGTTGCGCACCTTGAAGAACAGGCTGATCACCCGCGCCACATCCGGCGCGTCGTGGTTGAGCGAGCCCTGATACTGGAAAAAGCTCTGGTCGACATTGCCGCTGACAATGGCCGTACGCAGCCAGTTATCCAGCGCCGGGCTGAGCACCGCCGGCAGGTATTTGGAGGTGTAGCGGCCGTCGGCATCCACCAGACCGACGCGCAGGTCCATGTAGTCTTCCTGGGTCTGGTCGAAATGTAGGCGAATCAGGAAGTCGCTGGCGATCTTGCCCTCATCCCCCAGCACCTTGATGTACGGCGCGACGAGCGTGAAGCCCTGATCGTCCAGCGCCCAGGTCAGGCGCGCTTCGGCGTGATGGTAATTCCATTCGTTCTTGAAGATCGGGTCCAGGTGCAGCATGAAATCGTCGGTGTTCAGGCGCAGCTCGCCCTGCCCCAGATCGCCGCTGATGGCACCACTGACGTTCCCGGCAGCCGGCGCCCCGTGATAGGCGTCGAAGCCGACCTTGTCCAGATTGGCCGCAAAGCTCAGACGCTGGGCGCCTTCAGCCTGCGGGCGGTAATCGAGCAGCACATTGCGCAGGCCGCCGGTGACTTTCAGGTGATCGAGCACCCCCATCAGTTTGTCGGGCAGCGGCGCGAGGGAGTCGAGCAATGGCGTGACCGGGGTCAGATCCAGACGGTCAGCCTGTACGTGCCATAACTCTTCGTTGTCAGACGTTGCCGCAGTCTGCTTGAGCTGCAGATGGCTTTCCCAGTGCTTGCTGGCGATGTCCATGGCCAGCGAGCTCAGCGACACCGTGAAGCCCGTGTCATCGCGCTGGAACCAGGCGTTGAGCGCCAGGTTGTCGACCTTCGACGCCTTGCGATCAGCGTAGGCGCCCTTGAATTGCGGGGCGTTGAGGCGCGCCACTGCGGTTTGCAGGTTGCCCTTGCCCCAGGTCAGCCAGAATTCGCCGCCGGCCTTGAGGTTCTTGATTTTCCAGTCACGGGTCAGGCTTTTGGGCAGCCATTTGGCCCAGTCGCTCTGCGGCAGACTCAGGTAAGCCTCGGCTTCGCCGTCGCGCCAGGCGCTGGCACGGATTTTCGAGCGGATATTGAGCGACAGCGGCTGGCCATCGGGCAGGGTGAGGCGGGCATCGAGGCGCTGATGAAAACGCCCGGTCTTGAGGGTCATGCCGACGTACGTGAGGGTCAGCGGCGCCTGCTGGTAGGGTTGCAGGGTGATCTGGCTGTCGAACAGCGACAGCTGCGAGATCATCTGCATCTGCGTCAGCGCCTGTTCAGGGTCGAACGGCTTATCATCCTGCACCGGCAGGCCCTGGAGCGCCCAATGACCGTCCTTGTCTTCCTTGAGTCCCAGCTTCAGGCCATCGAGTTCGAGGTGAGCGATGCGTACCTGTCGGGCCTTGAGGCTGGCCCACAGATCGGGCACCACACGCACGTGATCGAGGCGAACCGTACCTGCGCCCTGCCCCACCATCACGTCCCGCGCGAAGAAGACCGGCGCAAAGCCGCTCCAGCTGCCTTCCAGGCGACCGATGCTGACCGGCATGCCCACGGCGGTCTGAGCCTTGAGCTCAACGTCGACGCGGTATTCGGCGACCATCGGCACCAGCTCGCGGCCGACACTGACGTACAGCGCGATCAGCACCAGAACCAGCGCACACAGACTCAGGCCCCAACGTGTCAGAGCGGCGAGGAATCGTGTCAGACGCTCCATGTCGCCAAGCCTCCGTGCCACGCACCTGCAAACGGGGTGCGGGTCAATCGAGTGGCCGTCAGGTCAGGGGATCGCTCATTTGCCACACATCATTCTCTTTGAAGGGCATCCTTGCCGTCGGCCTGCACAGGCTCGATTTGTCTGGGGTCGACGACCGCGCGTTACGCTGCGCGGCGCTCAGGCGACGTTGTCAGCCCAATCAGAGCAGCACAACGTCATATTGTTCCTGTGAATACATGGTTTCGACCTGAAAGCGAATGGTCCGACCGATAAACACCTCAAGCTCAGCCACATTACCCGACTCTTCATCAAGCAGACGGTCGACCACCTTCTGGTTGGCCAGCACGCGATAGCCCAACGCCTGATAAGCCCGCGCCTCGCGCAGAATCTCGCGGAAGATCTCGTAACAGATGGTTTCCGGGGTCTTCAGCTTGCCGCGGCCCTGACAGCTGCTGCAGGGCTCGCACAGCACCTGCTCAAGGCTTTCGCGGGTGCGCTTGCGGGTCATCTGCACCAGGCCCAGCTCGGTGATGCCGATGATGTTGGTCTTGGCGTGGTCACGTTCCAGCTGCTTCTCCAGCGTACGCAGGACCTGGCGCTGATGCTCGCCGTCCTCCATGTCGATGAAGTCGATGATGATGATCCCGCCGATGTTGCGCAGGCGCAGCTGCCGGGCGATGGCCGTGGCCGCTTCCAGGTTGGTCTTGAAGATGGTTTCTTCGAGGTTGCGATGGCCGACGAACGCACCGGTGTTGACGTCGATGGTGGTCATCGCCTCGGCCGGGTCGATCACCAGATAGCCACCGGACTTGAGCGGCACCTTGCGCTCCAGGGCCTTCTGGATTTCGTCTTCGACGCCATACAGGTCGAAAATCGGCCGCTCACCGGGGTAGTGCTCAAGGCGGTCAGCGATCTCCGGCATCAATTCGGCAACAAACTGGGTGGTCTTCTGGAAGGTTTCCCGCGAGTCGATGCGGATCTTCTCGATGCGCGGGCTGACCAGATCGCGCAGGGTGCGCAGGGCCAAGCCGAGGTCTTCGTAGATCACGCTGGCCGGGTTGATGGTCTTGATCTGCTCGCCGATCTGATCCCACAGGCGGCGCAGATAACGGATGTCCATCATGATCTCATCGGCCCCGGCGCCCTCGGCAGCCGTACGCAGGATGAAACCGCCCTTCTCCTTGATCCCCTCCTTGGCCACGCAATCGCTGACGACCTGCTTGAGGCGCTCGCGCTCGGCCTCGTCCTCGATCTTCAGGGAAATCCCCACATGAGCCGTACGCGGCATGTACACCAGATAGCGCGACGGAATGGACAGTTGGGTCGTCAGCCGCGCGCCCTTGCTGCCGATCGGGTCTTTGGTGACCTGCACCACCAGGCTCTGGCCTTCGTGCACCAGCGAGCTGATGGTCTCGACCGCCGGGCCTTCGCGCATGGAGATTTCCGAGGCATGAATGAACGCGGCGCGGTCCAGGCCGATGTCGATGAACGCCGCCTGCATGCCAGGCAGCACGCGCACCACCTTGCCCTTGTAGATGTTGCCGACGATCCCGCGACGCTGGGTCCGTTCGACGTGGACTTCCTGCAAAACCCCGTTCTCAACGACGGCCACGCGCGACTCCATCGGCGTGATGTTGATCAGAATTTCTTCACTCATGGCTTTTCACCTTCCAGGCATTGCCAGCAGGGTATGCCAAAACGCTGGAGGATTTCTGCGGTTTCGCACAACGGCAGGCCGACCACCGCGGAATAGCTGCCTGCGAGGTTTTCCACGAACACCGCGCCCAGCCCCTGAATGCCGTAGCTGCCAGCCTTGTCGCGGGGTTCGCCGCTGGCCCAGTAGGCGCGGGCTTCTTCAGGGGAGATGGGGCGAAAACGCACGCGACTGCTGACCACGCGGGTTTCGCAGTGCTGTTCGTCGACCACGGCGATGGCGGTCAGAACGTCATGTTCGCGGTTCGACAGCGCGGCAAGCATGGCCAGCGCATCGGCTTCATCGACCGGTTTGCCGAGAATGCGGCCATCGAGCACCACAGCGGTATCGGCGCCGAGCACGCAGGCGGTGGGGTAGGCAGGGTCATTGGCCAGTTGCAGCAGACCGGCATCGGCCTTGCCCCGGGCCAGCCGCTCGACATAGGCGGCCGGGGTTTCGTCTGCGAGCGGGGTTTCGTCGATATCGGCAACAAGGGTCGTGAACGGCACGCCGATCTGGGTCAGCAATTCACGACGGCGCGGGGAGCCGGAGGCGAGAAAGAGTTGGGGCATGGGACGTCTCCGTGTCAGTGATCTTCAGCTTAGGCGTTGCGTGTAAACGGGTGACGCTTGCTTCGATCCTCGCCGCAAATCCCGCTTCTGCCCGCAGGCCAGAATCAAAAGCAGCCCGGCGGCAACGCTTCAATTGATCTTCAAACGCAACCGCAACCCGCGCAGGCCATAGCTCACCCACGGCCACAGCAATGCGCTGACCAGTGCCGGCAACACCAGCGCCAGGGTCGGCTGGCGGTTACCGGTCAATGCACTCAGCCACAGCTGCACCAGCTGCGCCAGGCCAAAGATCACCAGAATCACCAGGCATTGCTGCCACATCGGGAACATACGCAGGCGTTGTTGCAGCGACAGGACCAGAAAGGTGATCAGGGTCAGGATCAGGGCGTTCTGCCCCAGGAGCGTTCCGTAGAGCACGTCTTCGGCCAACCCCAGCATCCACGCGGTGACCATGCCGATCTTGTGAGGCAGGGCCAGGGCCCAGAAGGCCAACAGCAGCGCGAGCCACAGCGGGCGAAAGATTTCCATGAACTGCGGCAGCGGGGACACGCTGAGCAGCAGGCCGATGGCGAAGGTCAACCAGACCACCCAGCCGTTTCGTGCAGGGGCATGACGCGCCATTATTCTTCCCTCTCATGCGTCGCCGCAGGGGCAGCGACCGGTTTGGGCGCAGCGGGTTTGGCTGGCTGATGGGCAGGCGGTTTGCTCGCGGCAGGTTTGGCAGGCGTCGCTGCGGGCGTGCTGCTTGCCGGCGCTGCGGCAGGGGCGGCAGCCGGAGCTGAAGACGTGTTGTGGCCCGTGGCGGCAGGTTTCGGCACGGTGGCCGGAACCACCGGCTTGTTCGGCGTCGCAGCAGGCGCGGCACTCGGCACGGTCGTCGAAGGCACGGCTGCAGGATCGGCGGCCTGACGGTCAAGCGACTCCTGCTGTTGCGCGGCATCGGCGGCGCGCTCCTCCGGCGAACGGCCATCCGAGAACACCAGCAACAGGTAACGGCTGCGGTTCAGCGCAGCCGTGGGCACGGCGCGAACGATGGCGAAAGGCTGGCCGGAGTCATGAATGACTTCCTTGACCGTCGCAACGGGGTAGCCCGCCGGGAACCGCTGACCCAAGCCGGAACTCACCAGCAGGTCGCCTTCCTTGATGTCGGCGGTGTCGGCCACATGGCGCAGCTCCAGACGCTCCGGGTTACCGGTGCCGCTGGCAATCGCGCGCAAGCCGTTGCGGTTCACCTGCACCGGAATGCTGTGGGTGGAGTCGGTCAACAACAGCACGCGGGAGGTGTACGGCATCAGCTCGACCACCTGCCCCATCAGGCCGCGGGCATCGAGCACCGGCTGACCCAATACCACGCCGTCGCGCTCACCCTTGTTGATGATGATGCGATGGGTGAAGGGATTGGGGTCCATGCCGATCAGCTCGGCGACTTCGACCTTCTCATTGACCAGCGCGGAGGAGTTGAGCAACTCGCGCAGACGCACGTTCTGCTCGGTCAGCGCAGCCAGCTTTTGCAGGCGGCCCTGAAGCAGCAGGTTTTCGGTCTTGAGTTTTTCGTTTTCGGCAGCGAGTTCAGTGCGGCTGCCAAACTGGCTGGCAACGCCTTGATACAAACGTTCGGGCAGATCGGCAATCCAGTAGGACTGCATCAGCACCAGTGACATCTGGCTGCGAACAGGCTTGAGCAGAGTGAAACGCGCATCCACGACCATAACGGCCACGGATAACACGACCAGCACCAACAGACGAACGCCCAGCGACGGGCCCTTTGAGAAAAGCGGTTTAATGGGCCGCTCCTTCCAGGGATGCTTGTGTTTGGCTGTGCTTATTCATGGGACATGAAACCGGCCTGGTGCGGATTGACGGAAATAAGGTGTGCAAGCCTTGCAGCGTCAAGAGGAGACGTCAACAGGTCAGGCACAAACGGGCAGCGCCATAAGCGCCACCCGTTCGACATCATGGAGCCAACCGGCGACTTATTCGCTGGAGAGCAGGTCCATGGTGTGCTTGTCCATCATTTCCAGCGCACGGCCGCCGCCGCGAGCCACACAGGTCAGCGGGTCTTCGGCAACGATGACCGGCAGACCGGTTTCCTGGGCCAGCAGTTTGTCCAGGTCACGCAGCAACGCACCACCACCGGTCAGCACCAGGCCACGCTCGGCGATGTCGGATGCCAGTTCCGGAGGCGATTGCTCCAGCGCGCTTTTCACGGCCTGAACGATGGTTGCCAGGGATTCCTGCAACGCTTCCAGCACTTCGTTGGAGTTCAGGGTGAAGGCACGTGGCACGCCTTCGGCCAGGTTACGGCCGCGTACGTCGACTTCACGCACTTCGCCGCCCGGGTAGGCCGTACCGATTTCCTGCTTGATGCGCTCTGCGGTGGATTCGCCGATCAGGCTGCCGTAGTTGCGACGCACGTAAGTGATGATCGCTTCGTCGAAACGGTCGCCGCCAACACGTACGGATTCGGCGTAAACCACACCGTTGAGCGAGATCAGGGCGATTTCGGTGGTACCACCACCGATGTCGACGACCATCGAGCCACGGGCTTCTTCGACCGGCAGGCCGGCACCGATGGCAGCGGCCATTGGCTCTTCGATCAGGAATACTTCACGTGCACCGGCGCCCAGGGCCGATTCGCGAATGGCGCGACGCTCAACCTGGGTGGATTTGCACGGAACGCAGATCAGCACACGAGGGCTAGGCTGCAGGAAGCTGTTTTCGTGAACCTTGTTGATGAAATACTGGAGCATCTTTTCGCACACGCTGAAATCGGCGATCACGCCGTCTTTCATCGGACGAATGGCAGCGATGTTGCCCGGGGTACGGCCCAGCATACGCTTGGCTTCCATCCCGACAGCAACGACGCTCTTCTGATTTCCGTGGGTCCGAATGGCCACAACCGATGGCTCGTTCAGGACAATACCGCGCTCACGCACGTAAATAAGGGTGTTGGCAGTGCCCAGGTCAATGGAAAGATCGCTGGAAAACATGCCACGCAGTTTCTTGAACATGGGAAAGGGACCCTAGGGAACGCGTGGGTAAAAAAGTGCGGCAAACTCTAACAACGACAGGGATTTTGGGCAAGGAGCCAATATGCTAAATTGGCTGTTTTTCCGAGCGCTACCCTCGACGATCGCGGCCCTTTGACTGCCTTAATCGCGTAGTGTTCCGCAATCTGACGTACGGTCAAGTCCGTACACATTCCACTGGAGAACCCCCATGGCGCTTGATCGCTCCGACGTGGAAAAAATCGCTCATCTGGCCCGACTGGGTCTCAATGACGCCGATATCCCGCGTACCACCGAAGCACTGAACAGCATTCTCGGGCTGGTCGACCAGATGCAGGCGGTCGACACCACCGGTATCGAACCGCTCGCGCATCCGCTTGAAGCCTCGCAACGCCTGCGTGAAGACGTGGTCAGCGAGACCAATCATCGCGATTCCTATCAAGCCATCGCACCAGCGGTCGAAGACGGCCTTTATCTGGTTCCGAAAGTCATCGACTAAGGGAATGAGCCTGCAATGCATCAAATGACTCTGGCAGAGATCGCTCGCGGTCTGGCCGACAAACAGTTTTCTTCCGAAGAATTGACCCGCTCCCTGCTGGCGCGTATCGCCCAGCTGGACCCGCAGCTCAATAGCTTCATCTCGGTCACCGAAGACCTGGCCATCACTCAGGCCCAGGCCGCTGACGCCCGTCGCGCCGCTGGCGAGACAGGCGCGCTGCTGGGCGCCCCGCTGGCGCACAAGGACCTGTTCTGCACCAAGGGCATCCGCACCAGCTGCGCCTCCAAAATGCTCGACAACTTCAAGGCCCCGTACGACGCCACCCTCGTCGCCAAGCTCGCCGCTGCCGGCACCGTGACCCTGGGCAAGACCAACATGGACGAATTCGCCATGGGTTCGGCCAACGAGTCCAGCCACTACGGCGCGGTGAAGAACCCGTGGAACCTTGAGCACGTACCGGGCGGCTCGTCCGGCGGTTCGGCCGCTGCGGTGGCCGCTCGTCTGCTGCCTGCCGCGACCGGCACCGACACCGGCGGCTCGATTCGCCAACCGGCTGCACTGACCAACCTCACCGGCCTGAAACCGACCTACGGTCGCGTCTCGCGCTGGGGCATGATCGCCTACGCGTCGAGCCTGGATCAGGCCGGCCCCATGGCGCGCACCGCCGAAGACTGCGCCCTGCTGCTGCAAGGCATGGCCGGTTTCGACATCAATGACTCCACCAGCATCGACGAACCCGTGCCGGACTACAGCGCCAGCCTCAATGGCTCGCTGCAGGGCCTGCGTATCGGCGTGCCGAAGGAGTACTTCGGTGCGGGTCTGGACACACGCATCGCCGATCTGGTACAGGCCTGCGTCGAAGCGCTGAAAAAGCTCGGCGCCGTGGTCAAGGAAGTCAGCCTGCCGAACCTGCAACACGCGATCCCTGCTTATTATGTGATCGCCCCGGCAGAAGCGTCCTCCAACCTGTCGCGTTTCGACGGCGTGCGTTTCGGCTATCGCTGTGAAGACCCCAAAGACCTCACCGACCTGTACAAGCGCTCCCGTGGCGAAGGCTTCGGCGCTGAAGTGCAGCGCCGCATCATGGTCGGCGCCTACGCGCTGTCTGCCGGTTACTACGACGCCTATTACCTGCAGGCGCAGAAGATCCGTCGCCTGATCAAGAACGACTTCATGAACGCGTTCAAGGACGTCGACGTCATTCTGGGCCCGACCACGCCAAACCCGGCCTGGAAGATCGGCGCCAAGAACGCCGACCCGATCGCCGAGTACCTGGAAGACTTCTACACCATCACCGCCAACCTCGCAGGCCTGCCGGGCCTGTCGATGCCAGCCGGTTTCGCCGACGGCTTGCCGGTGGGCGTGCAACTGCTCGCGCCGTACTTCCAGGAAGGCCGCCTGCTGAACGTTGCCCATCAATACCAACAGGTCACTGATTGGCACACTCGCTCGCCTGAAGGCTTCTAAGGAGAAAACGCATGCAATGGGAAGTCGTCATCGGGCTGGAGATTCACACCCAGCTCACCACCCAATCGAAGATTTTCTCCGGTAGCGCCACCACGTTCGGCTCCGAGCCCAACACTCAGGCCAGCCTCGTCGATTTGGGGATGCCCGGCACGCTGCCGGTGCTGAACAAGGAAGCCGTGCAGATGGCGGTCAAGTTCGGCCTGGCCATCGACGCCGAGATCGGTCAGCACAACGTGTTCGCCCGCAAGAACTACTTCTACCCGGACCTGCCCAAGGGCTACCAGATCAGCCAGATGGAGCTGCCGATCGTCGGCAAGGGCCACCTGGACATCACCCTGGAAGACGGCACCATCAAGCGCATCGGCGTGACCCGTGCCCACCTTGAAGAAGACGCCGGCAAGAGCCTGCACGAAGACTTCAGCGGCATGACCGGTATCGACCTGAACCGCGCCGGCACCCCGCTGCTGGAAATCGTTTCCGAACCGGACATGCGTTCGGCCAAGGAAGCGGTGGCCTACGTCAAGGCGATGCACGCGCTGGTCCGCTACCTGGGCATCTGCGACGGCAACATGGCCGAAGGCTCGCTGCGTTGCGACTGTAACGTGTCGATTCGTCCGGTCGGCCAGGCCGAGTTCGGCACCCGCTGCGAGATCAAGAACGTCAACTCGTTCCGCTTCATCGAGAAGGCGATCAACAGCGAGATCCAGCGCCAGATCGACCTGATCGAAGACGGCGGCAAGGTCATCCAGCAAACCCGCCTGTACGACCCGAACACCAACGAAACCCGCGCCATGCGCAGCAAGGAAGAAGCCAACGATTACCGTTACTTCCCCGACCCCGACCTGCTGCCGGTGATCATCGAGGATTCGTTCCTCGAACAGACCCGCGCCACCCTGCCGGAGCTGCCGCCGCAAAAACGCGAGCGCTTCCAGTCGCAGTTCGGCCTGTCGCTGTACGACGCCAGCGTGCTGGCTTCCAGCCGCGAGCAGGCGGACTACTTCGAGAAGGTCGTCAGCATTGCTGGCGACGCCAAGCTGGCCGCCAACTGGGTCATGGTCGAGCTAGGCTCGCTGCTCAACAAGCAAGGCGTGGAGATCGACGAATCGCCGGTCAGCGCCGAGCAACTGGGCGGCATGCTGCAGCGCATCACCGACAACACCATCTCGGGCAAGATCGCCAAGATGGTCTTCGAGGCGATGGCCAATGGTGAAGGCAGCGCCGACGAGATCATCGAGAAGCGCGGTCTGAAGCAAGTGACCGACAGCGGCGCCATCGAGTCGATCCTCGACGACATGCTGGCTGCCAACGCCGAACAGGTCGAACAGTACCGCGCGGCCGATGAAGCCAAACGCGGCAAGATGTTCGGCTTCTTCGTCGGGCAAGCGATGAAAGCGTCGAAAGGCAAGGCCAACCCAGGGCAGGTCAACGAGCTGCTCAAGCGCAAGCTGGAAGGTTGAGTGAAAAGGTTCTGACCCGACAAATCACCGGTGTCGGAACCGCCGCTTTCGTGAGCAAGCTCACTCCCACAGACCCTATCTAACCTGTGAGAGTGAGCTTGCTCACGAAGACGTCATCCCGGGCAACTTAGCTTTGCCGGGCAAAACACATTCAAAGGATTCTGACCCATGTGGCGGCTCCTCGGCGCTTGCGCCTTGATCTCCCTGCTGGCCGGCTGCGCCAGCGAAGGCATCATCGATCCACACGGTTACAACGCCACCGGCGGCGCCTCGTACTACGGCGCAGCGCATCAAGGCCAGCGCACCGCCAGCGGTGAGCGCTTCGACCGGAATTCCCTGACTGCCGCCCATCGTCAGCTGCCCTTCGGCACCCGCGTGCAAGTCACCAATCTGGACAACGACCGCAAGGTTATCGTCCGCATCAACGATCGCGGCCCGCACACCCGCGGCCGGATCATCGACGTATCGCGCTCAGCCGCCGAACAATTGGGTATGCTGCGCAGCGGAACCGCCCAAGTGCGGGTGCAAGCCCTCGACGATTGATTGCCCCTGAACGGCTCTAAGGAGCGCTGAATTCTCGCCCTCTCCACCCTGCCACTGCCCACGCTGATCGAGCTGGTCTGTGGCCTGCTGCTGATGATCATCGGTGCCGAACTCTCGGTGCGTGCCGCCGTGACCCTGGCTGCCCTGCTGAAAACCCGCCCGCTGTTCCTCGGTTTGACCGTGGTCGCGCTGAGCAGCAGCGCCCCGCAAATGGCCGTCGGCCTGCAAGCAGCGCTGACCGACAGCAACGATATTGCCGTAGGCAGCGTCATCGGCAGCAACATCTTCAATATTCTGGTCACCCTCGGCCTGTCCGCGCTGATCATTCCGCTGCGCGTGGCCCGGCAACTGGTGCGCGTCGACCTGCCGCTGATGATCGGCGCCACCGCGCTGGTCGCGGGATTAGCTTGGAACGGCGTGCTGAGCGGCGTCGATGGCGTGATTCTGCTGATCGCCATGGCCGGTTACCTGGCCGTGGTGGTGCGTCAGTTCGCTCACGGCGCGCGACACTTCAACCCCACCGAAGAAACGCCTCGACGCAAATTCTGGCCGATTCTGGGCCGCCTGGCATTGATGTCCTGCGGGTTGGCCTTGCTGATTCTCGGCAGTCATTTGCTGGTCGGCGCGGCGGTGGTGGTCGCTCAGGATCTGGGGCTCTCGGAACGGGTCATCGGCCTGACCGTGATTGCCGTCGCCACCTCCCTCCCTGCCCTGATGACCTCGCTGATTGCCGCCCTGCGTGGCGAGCGCGACATCGCCGTGGGCAACATCATCGGCAGCAACCTGTTCAACCTGCTTGGCGTGTTGGGGGTGACTTCACTGATCGCCTCGACGCCGCTGTCGATCTCACCCAACGCGCTGGATTTCGACCTGCCGGTGATGCTCGGCGTCGCCGCGTTGTGCCTGCCGCTGTTTTATTCCGGCTATCGCATCACCCGACTGGAAGGCTTGTTGCTGCTGGGCTTGTACGCGGTGTATGGGCTGCACATCGTCTCGTTCACCACCGGCATGCCCCTGGCAGACCGGCTGGAACGGTTGATGATTGTTTACGCGTTGCCGGTGTTGGGCCTGGGGGTGTTGATCAGCACCGTTCGCGCATGGCGTCGGCAACACTGATCAACCTCAAATCCACCCGCCCCACTGCAAAATGAAAATCCCGATGTTCGTCGTCACGGCCGCCGCGAGCGTGGTCATGACGATGATCGACGCGGCGAGCTCATGATTGCCCTCGGCCGCACGGGCCATGACGAAACTGGCCGAGGCCGTGGGCGCGCCGAAGTACAGGAACAGAATCCCCAGCTCCGCATGACGAAAGCCCAGCAGCCACGCGCCGAAGGTGCAGATCAATGGCAGCCAGACCATCTTCATCAGGCTCGCGCTGATGGCCAACCCGCCGCTTTCGCGCAGTGACTTGAGCGACAGCGTGCCGCCGATACACATCAGGGCCAGCGGCAGGGTCATCTGCGCCAGGTAGCTGCCCGAGGTATCCAGCCATTTCGGCAGGCCGATGCCGAAATAGGCGAAGGGGGTCGCAGCAATGATGCTGATGATCAGCGGGTTGGCGAAGACGCTTTTGCAGATGCTCCACGGGTCAGACTTGATCACCGGGCTGTACACCGCGAGCACCACGGTGGAGAGGGTGTTGTAGAACAGGATCACCAAGGCGGCGAGGATCGCGCCGAGGGAGATCCCGTAGTCGCCGTACATGCTCGCCGCCAGCGCGAGGCCGATGACGCCGTTATTGCCGCGAAACGCACCTTGCACGTAAATGCCGCGCTCGATGAAGGGCACGCGATAGATCGCCCAGCCCCAGACCAGCGCAAAACCCGCCAGCGTGGCGATGATGAAGTAAATCAGCACCCCCGGTTGCAGCGCGGCGTGCAGGTCGGCGTGGATGATGCCGAGGAACAGCAGCGCCGGCATGGTGCAGTTGAACACCAGCGAGGATGCCGTGTGAATGAAGCCGTCGTTGATCCAGCCGACCCGCTTGAGCACCACGCCGAGGAACAGCATGGCGAAGACCGGAGCGGTGATGTTCAGGGTTTCCAGAAAAATTGCCAGCATGCACACCAAACCCTGATCCGTCGTTAGGTGACTCATGATAGGCCAGCGGCGGGGTAAGTGTTACCGGGAATTGCGTGGTTATCGTACAACCACTATGGGTGTGCCTTCTTGAAGCGCTGTCTGACACGGCGCAACCTGTGGGAGCCGGCTTGCTGGCGAAAGCGGAATGTCAGCAACAAAAATGTTGGCTGACCCACCCTATTCGCCAGCAAGCCGGCTCCCACAGGTTGTACGGTGTTTCACATCAGGCTGAATCAGCAGGCGCAAGCTTCTTCTCGAACACCGACACCCCATCCAGATCCCGCAGCGTCACGGTCATCTCGCCGCTCTGCCCTTCGATGTTCACCTCACCAAAAAACTGAAAGCCGGCAAAGGGCGAGGTGTTCTGCGCGGGCGGGGCTTTCTGGAACACCAGCTCCGGGCCGAAGGTCTTGTCCAGAGTGTTCGGCCCGAAGCTGCCGGCATTCAGCGGGCCTGCGACGAACTCCCAGAACGGGTCGAAATCCTGGAATACGGCCTGATCGGGGTGATAGTGATGGGCCGCGCAGTAATGCACGTCGGCGGTCAGCCACACGGTGTTGCGCACGTTCTGCTGACGCAGGAAACCCAGCAGTTCGGCGACCTCCAGCTCACGCCCTTTCGGCGCGCCGTTGTCGGTGTTGGCAATCGCCTCCCAGCGCATCACTGCGGGGCTGATCTCGCCATCCGGCACGCCGAGGCTGATGGGCATGTCGGCGGCGATGACCTTCCATTGCGCGTTGGAGGCCTGCAGTTCGCGCTTGAGCCAGTCCAGCTGCTCGCGCCCGAGAAACGCCGTGGTCGGCCCCGGCTTGTCCGCCAGGTTGGCGTCGTTGCCGTCGCGGTAGCTGCGCATGTCGAGGACGAACACGTCGAGCATCGGCCCGTAGCTGAGCTTGCGATACACCCGCCCGCCATTGTCGGCGCTCTGCAAGCGCATCGGCGCGTATTCGAGAAACGCCTGACGCCCCCGCGAGGCCAGCAGCTGAATGTCCTTGACCTTGTAGCGCTCGTCGAGCTGTTTGCTCGGCGACCAGTTGTTGCTGACTTCGTGGTCGTCCCACTGCCAGATCTGCGGCACCTCGGCGTTGAAGCGGCGCAGATTTTCGTCCATCAGGTTGTAGCGGTAGGCGCCGCGATACTCGTCGAGGGTCTCGGCGACCTTGCTCTTCTCTTCAGTGGTGATGTTGCGCCAGATGCGTCCGCCTTCGGTGACCACTTCTGCGGGCACCGGGCCATCGGCGTAAATGGTGTCGCCGCTGTGAATGAAGAAATCCGGCAGACGCAGGCGCATGGCTTCGTAGATTCGCATGCCGCCGATGTCCGGGTTGATGCCGAAGCCTTGGCCCACGGTGTCGCCGCTCCAGACGAAACGGATGTCGCGGCGGGTCTGCGGCACGCTGCGCAGATGGCCGAACCAGGGTTCGCTGGCGACACCGGTTTGCGCGTCCTCGAAGAACACGCGATAGAAAATGGCTTGATCGGTGGGCAGGCCGGTCAGTTCGACGCGGGCGGTGAAGTCGGTGCGTTGATCGGCCAGCAGCGAGACAGCGCGCCGCGGGTTGCCAAACAGGCTGCGGGTGTCCCACTCCACGACCATGCGCGAGGGCCGGTCACTGCGGCTCCAGACCATGGCGCGGTCACCCATGAGGTCACCGGACTGCACGCCGTCGGTCATCTTCGGGCGATCCTTGACCGACGCGATGACCGCAGGCGCCAGGCCCGGCAAGAGCAGCCCCGCGCCTGCGGCTTGAATGATGCGACGGCGGGTCAGGTCGAACTGAGTCATGGGGATCCCCTCAAGCGAATGGCGAAGAGAGGAACCTATCAAGCGAATGTTGGGGGTTTGTGACAGGACGCGCACCCATGCCTGCGACTTGCCTGGTAACGCGCGGTGTCTGAACCACCGTTGTCGCGGGCAAGCGCGCTCCTACAGGTGATCGCATTTCAATTGTAGGAGCGCGCTTGCCCGCGATTGCAAAGTGCCAGTCACCACATATGGCACAGACAGTTATCGCGAGCGAGCTCACTCCTACAAAGGAATTCCGCGCTTGTGAATCAGGCGCCAGCAGGCACGGCATCCAGCTCAACGACCTCAGGCCGTTTCAATACCGCGTACAGCACGCCCGTGACCACGCTGCCCACCACAATCGCCAGCAGATACAACAACGCATGGTTGATCGCATTCGGAATCAGCAGCACGAACAGCCCGCCATGGGGCGCCATGAGTTTGCAGCCGAAGAACATCGACAGCGCCCCCGTCAGCGCGCCGCCGACGATGCTGGCCGGGATCACCCGCAGCGGGTCTTTGGCGGCGAACGGAATCGCACCTTCGGAGATGAAGCACAGCCCCAGCACGAACGCCGCCTTGCCTGCTTCGCGCTCGCTCTGGGCGAACTTGTGTCGGGCGATGAGGCTGGCAATGCCCATGCCGATCGGCGGGACCATGCCCGCAGCCATGGCAGCGGCCATCGGCGCGTAGCTCTGGGACGCCAGCAACCCCACCGAAAACGCGTACGAGGCCTTGTTGATCGGCCCGCCGAGGTCGACGCACATCATCGCGCCCAGCAGCACCCCCAGCAGAATCGCGTTGGTGGTGCCCATGCTGTCGAGGAACTGAGTCAGCCCTTCGAGCATCCCGGCCACGGGTTTGCCGACCACGTAGATCATCACCAGACCGGTCACCAGACTCGCCAGCAGTGGAATGATCAGGATCGGCTTCAGCGCCTCGACACTGGCAGGCAGCTTGGCGTAGCGGTTGATCGCCGCGGCGGTGTATCCGGCGATGAAGCCCGCGATGATGCCGCCGATGAAGCCCGCGCCCAGCGTGCTGGCCAACAGCCCGCCAATCATGCCCGGCGCAAGACCTGGGCGATCCGCGATGGAATAGGCGATGTACCCCGCCAGCAGCGGCACCATCAGTTTGAACGCCGCATCACCGCCGATCTGCATCAGCGCCGCCGCCAGCGTGCCCTGCTCCTTGAACGCGGTGATGCCGAACACGAAGGACAGCGCGATCAGCAAACCGCCCGCCACCACCATCGGCAGCATGAACGACACGCCGGTCAGCAAGTGTTTGTAGACGCCGGTTTTTTCTTTCTTCGTCGGGGCTTTTGCAGTCGATGCAGAAGACTCGACCTCCCCTTCAGCCAAAGCTTTTTTCAGCGTCGCTTCCGATTGCTTCAGCGCAATGCCGGTGCCGCAGCGATAAATGCGCTTGCCGGCGAAACGCTCGGTAGCGACTTCGATATCAGCGGCGAGCAGCACCACGTCGGCCTCGGCAATCGCCTGGGCGCTGAGCGGATTGCGTGCGCCCACCGACCCTTGGGTTTCCACGTGCAGGTCATAGCCGAGTTTCTTCGCCGCCTGCTGGATCGCTTCGGCGGCCATGAAGGTGTGGGCAACGCCGGTCGGGCACGCGGTCACGGCCACCAGCTTTGGCGTCTTGCTCGCAGTGGTGACGGTCGCAGGTTCAGCGCTTTCGCTGGCGACATAGACCTTCGCCAGCTCATGGGCCGAATGCATGAAACCGTCGATGTCCTGCAGCGCGCGGGCAGGTGTCGACTGATGCAGGCGCTTGCCCGCAAAGCGGCTCAAATCCAGCGGGCCGGTGTTGACTACCAGCACCCAGTCGGCGCTGTCGATGTCGGCGTCGGACAGTTGTTTTTCCGGCTGGCGCGGGTCGTGCACTTCAACGCACGTCGTCCACCCTTGACGCTGGGCCGCCGCGTCGAGCAGACGGGCGCTGAGGACGCTGCTGATCTTGCCGTTCGGGCAGGCCGTGACAATGGCTAACTTCATCACTCTTCCTCTCTTGTTATTCGGTCATGGCGCGCACGTTGACGCCGCCTTCCAGCCGTTTGAGTTGCGCCGCGTCGTTGATGCCGAAGCCGATCTGGGTCACTGCCATCGCCGCAATTGCCGTGGCGGTGCGCAGGGTCTGCTCGGGGCTGTGGCCGCTCAGCAGGCCATGAACCATGCCCGCCAGCAGCGAATCCCCCGCGCCCACCGTGCTCGCTACCGTCACCGTCGGCGGCAGCGCCTGCAGGGCCACGTCTGAGCTGAACCAGTGCACGCCTTCCGAGCCTTGGGAAATCACCACATGCTCGATGCCGCGCTGACGCAACGCCTCGGCTGCCTGCGCCTGGGCGGCGATAGAAATGATCGGCGCATCCAGCGCATCCGCCAGCTCTTCCGTGTTGGGCTTGATCAGCCATGGCGAGGCTTCAAGGCCCGCGCGCAAGGCTGCACCACTGGTGTCCAGCGCGACTTTCAGGCCCTTTTCGTTGAGTTTGAGCAGCAGCGTTTTCAGCCACTGCGCATCGACGCCACGGGGCAGACTGCCAGCGACGACCACGGCATCGAAGTCACCCGCGATCTGTTCGACACGGGCCGCCAGCGCCTGTTGCGCCGGCACGCTGACTTCAGGCCCAGGCCCGTTCAGGTCAGTGATGCGACCGCTGCTTTCGGCCAGTTTGATGTTGCTGCGCGTCTCGCCCGGCACGCGAACGAACTCGTCGACAAAGCCGCGCCTGGCGAACAGCGACTCGAACGGCTGCGGGTTATCGACGCCGAGAAACCCGGCAACGGTCAGCGTATGGCCCAGATCGGCCAGCACCTGGGCCACGTTGAGGCCCTTGCCCGCTGCATGGGTGAGCATGCGTTCGCTGCGGTTGACCTGGCCGACCTGCAAGGGGCCCAACTGCACGGTCAGGTCCAGCGCCGGGTTCATGGTCAATGTCAGAATGTTCGCCATTACAGCTTCTCCACGCACAGCCTCTCCACGAGGCCACGTACTTCAGCAGCGCTGCCGACCGTCAGCGCGTTTTGCGCCAACTGCCGGGCACCGCTCAGATTCAATTCACGCACGCATGCTTTGACTTCGCCGACACTGCGCGCCGCGACACTCAATTCATCCACGCCCAGCCCGACCAGCACCGGCACCGCCAGCGGGTCAGCCGCCAGCTCGCCGCACACACCGACCCATTTGCCATGGGCGTGGGCGGCGCGAACGGTGATGTCGATCAGTTGCAGCACCGCCGGATGCAAGCCATCGGCCTGAGCCGACAGGGTCGGATGACCGCGGTCGATGGCCAGGGTGTACTGCGTCAGGTCGTTGGTGCCGACGCTGAAGAAGTCCACTTCCTTGGCCAGCACCGGCGCCAGCAGCGCGGCCGACGGCACTTCGATCATGATGCCCAGCTGCAGGTCAGTCACCGGGATTTCCAGGCGCAGGCGCTCGGTCATGTCCCGCGCCTGACGCCACTCTTCAACCGTGCCGACCATCGGGAACATGATGCGCAGCGGGCGGTTGTCGGCGGCACGCAGTAGCGCGCGCAACTGGCTTTCCATCACGTCCGGGCGTTGCAGGGTCAGGCGGATGCCTCGCACGCCGAGAAACGGATTTTCTTCCTTGTCGATCGGCCAGTACGGCAGCGGTTTGTCGCCGCCCACATCAAGGGTCCGCACCACCAGCGGACGGCCCTTGAGGTCGTCCAGCACGCGACGGTATTCGGCTTCCTGGGTGGCTTCGTCCGGGGCCGAACTGTGGGCCATGAACAGCAATTCGGTGCGCAGCAGGCCGATGCCTTCAGCGCCCTGCTCCACCGCAGCCGGGGTGCCGGCACTGTCGCCGATGTTGGCGAACACCTCGACCGCGTGGCCGTCCTGGGTGATCGCCGGTTCCATGCGCATCGCCGCAGCGGCCTTGAGGCGCACCTCGCGGGTGTCGCGATCGAGCAGCGCGCGTTGCAGGGTTTGCCCGTCTGGCGCAACGTCGAGACGACCGCGCTGGCCGTCGATCAACAGCGGCGTGCCGGACTTGATCAATAGCACCGCATCACCCGCCCCCACCAGCGCCGGAATGCCCAGGGCGCGAGCGACGATGGCGCTGTGCGCGGTGGCGCCGCCGCGAGCGGTGAGGATGCCAGCGACGCGGGCCGGATCGAGCCGCGCCACGTCGGACGGGCCGACTTCGTCCATCACCAGAATGTAGGGTTCTTCAGGCTCGACCAAATCATCGACGCCACACAACTGCGCCAGTACGCGGCGGCCGACGTCACGCAAGTCCGCCGCACGCTCGGCGAGCAAGGCGTCCTTGAGTTGTTCCTGTTGCTGCGCGGCAGCTTCGACCACGTGGGTCCAGGCAGCAGCGGCGCTCTCGCCAGTCTTGAGGCGCAGGACGACTTCATCCACCAGCTCGGGGTCGTCGAGCATTTCCTGGTGGGTGACGAAAATCTCGCGAATGGCCTTGGCGGTGCTGCGTTGAATCAGGTTGCCGATGTCATCGCGGACCTGAATCAGCGCGCCCTGCAGCCGCTCATGCTCGGCGTGATACGACTCGCCACGCAGCGGGAAATCAAACACTGGCAACACGTGCACATGGGCAGGGCCGGTGGCGATGCCAGGCGCGGCAGGCACGGCCTGAAGCTGGGAACCGGCAGCGGGCGCGCTCAGGTGTTTTTCCATCACGGCAGCCGTCGGGCTCGGTGCGGATTCAGTCGGCAGTGGCTCGATTTCTTCGCCCAGGCCTTCGAGCACGGCGGCGATCAACGCAGGCAATGCGTCATTGGCAACGGAAGGCTCGGCGATGAATTCCAGTACCTGGCCGCGACGCACGCCCAGGCTCAACAGCTTGCTCAGGCTCTTGGCCGACACCGGGTTCTCGCCGCTGTCGAGGATGCGCACACGCACATCGCCGTCGAAGCTCTTGGCCAGTTGCGCGAGAATTTTCGCAGGCCGCGCATGCAGGCCATGGGCGTTGGCCAGCGCAACACGCTCGCTCGGCCAGTCCGGCGGCACGTCACCGCCCAAGGCCTGGAGCACGGCGCGGCTGCTGGTGGCCTGGCCCAGTTCATGGCCACGCCCCTCGATCAGCAACGCACACAGACGCTCAAGCAAGGCCTGATGAGATTCGCCCAGGCTCGCCAGGCAAAACAGGCCGGTCAGCGGTTGCCCCAGATGACGCATCGGCTTGTCCGGGGTGACGAACGCCAGGCCCGGCTTGTTGACCATCTGCTCGCTGTGCAGCCACCACAGTCCTTCGCCCAACGGCAGCGGATCGACCTGCTGCAGCACGGCAGCAAAGCCGTTGTTCACGCACTCGGCACGGCGCAGCAGACGCGCGCCGCGCCAGACCAGCTCTTCGAAATCATCGACCGAGGCGCCAAGGCTGATCATCTGCGCATCCAGCGCCAGCTCTTGCGGCGCGCCTTGCAACAGCTTGAGCAGGGATTCGGGGGTTTTCGCCTGACGCAACGCCTCGCCCAGATCGGTCTCGCCGAGGGCGCGGGTCAGCAGTTGCAGCAGGCGCAGGTGTTCGTCGGATTTGGCCGCGATGCCGATGGCCAGGTACACCCTCTGCCCGTCGCCCCAGTCCACCCCTTGAGGGAACTGCATCAGGCGCACACCAGTGGCGTAGACCTGATCGCGGGTTTGCGGCGTACCGTGGGGGATCGCGATGCCCTGCCCCAGAAAGGTCGAGCCCTGCTGTTCGCGGGCCTGCAAGCCCTGCAGATAACCGGGGGCCACCAGACCGTCGGCCACCAGCAGATCGGCGAGCAATTGCAGCGCGGCGGGTTTATCCACAGCCGACTGGTCCATGGAAATTTGCTCAACGGTCAGCTCGAGCATCGCTTTCTCCTGAGATTCTTGTTTTAAGACCGACCAATGATGGCCGATGACTTCATGGTCGCACGTAAGGTGTCAGACCTATGTTTTGACGCGATTACGGCAATAAACAGGCTTGCTGAATCGTTTCATCTAGAATGGCGGGCACGTTACTCGATATTCTCGTTCGTTTGAAGCTCAACTGGTCGAAAGGCGCAGGAAGCGTCCTGAAAAACCTGAACGACCATCGTCTGCTGTAATGATGGCCGTGAATCGGTGAAAATCCCGACGGCATTGCGTCCATGCAAAGAATAAAAGGAAGGTCCGCTTGAAACTCAGTGATATTGCGCGTCTGGCCGGTGTGTCCGTCACCACGGCAAGCTACGTGATCAACGGCAAGGCCGAACAGCAGCGCATCAGCAATGCGACGGTCGAGCGTGTGCGTGCGGTGGTCGAGGCTCATGATTTCAGGCCCAACCCCCAGGCCGCCGGCCTGCGCAGTCGGCACACCCGCACCTTGGGCTTCATCCTCCCGGACCTGGAAAACCCCAGTTACGCCCGCATCGCCAAACAGCTGGAACAAGGCGCCCGCGCCCGGGGTTACCAGCTGCTGATCGCCAGTTCCGACGATGATCCCATCAGCGAATTGCAGTTGTTGCAGCTGTTTCGCGCCCGCCGCTGCGACGCTCTGTTCGTGGCCAGCTGCCTGCCCGCCAGCGACGACAGCTACCGCGAATTGCAAAAGCGTGGCACACCGGTAATCGCCATCGACCGCGAAATGGATGCCGAATATTTCTGTTCGGTGGTCAGCGACGACCACGACGCCAGCCAGCAATTGACCCGCAGCCTGCTGGAGATCAAGCCCCGCCACATCGCGCTGATCGGCGCCCGCCCTGAACTGAGCGTCAGTCAGGCGCGGGCCAGCGGTTTTGAAGATGCGCTGGGTGACTTCAAGGGCTCGGTGATCATCGAGCACGGCGAGTCGTTCAGTCGCGATTGCGGCCTGCAGATTGCCGGGCAGATGCTCGACCGTCTGGGTTACTTCCCGGATGCGCTGATCACGACGTCGTACGTTTTGTTGCAAGGTGTGTTCGACCTGCTGCACGAACGTCGCCTGAACCCTGACCAACTGCACCTGGGCACTTTCGGTGATACGCAACTGCTCGACTTCTTGCCCCTGCCGGTCAACGCCATGGCCCAACAGCATCACCTGATCGCTGAAAAAGCCCTGGCCCTGGCGCTGTCGGCCGTCGAGCAAGACCAGTATGAACCCGGCGTGCACGCCATCGTCCGAACGTTCAAACAGCGCATCCACGGGGCTTGACCGGTGAGGCTGATCGACACCCATACGCACCTGGATTTCGACGATTTCGATGCCGATCGTCAGGTCGTGCTCGCCCACTGCCAGCAGCATGGGGTCGAGCGCATAGTCGTGCTGGGGGTCTATCAGCGCAATCTGCAACGGGTGTGGGATCTGGCCTTGAGCGAGCCTTCGGTCTACGCCGCGTTGGGGCTGCACCCGATCTACCTCGACGAGCATCGCCCCGAGCATCTTGAGGATTTGCGCGACCGCCTCGCTGAGCTCGCGGGGCACCCCAAGCTTTGCGCCGTGGGCGAAATCGGCCTGGATTACTACGTCGAAACCCTTGATCGGGATCAGCAGAAAGCGCTGTTCGACAGCCAGTTGCAGATGGCCGCCGACTTCAACTTGCCCGCCCTGCTCCACGTGCGCCGCAGCCACGCCGACACCATCGCCACGCTCAAGCGCTTTAAGCTAAAACGCAGCGGCATCATCCACGCGTTTGCTGGCAGTCGGGAAGAAGCCAGGGAATACATCAAGCTAGGTTTCAAACTCGGCCTGGGCGGCGCCGCGACCTGGCCGCAGGCGCTGCGCATGCACCGGGTGATCGCCGATCTGCCGCTGGACAGCGTGGTGCTGGAAACCGACGCCCCGGACATGGCCCCGGCGATGTACCCCGGTCAGCGCAACAGTCCCGAACACCTGCCGGACATCTGCGCGGCGCTGGCCGAGCTCATGAACATCCCCGCCGAAACCCTGGCCCGCGTCAGCAGCGAAAACGCCTGCGCGCTGTTCGGCTGGACCTGACTCACCGTCCGCCTGAATTAATTTTGTAAAAAGAAATTTCAAAGCCGACCGGCGGTCCGTTGCTTATCTCCTCCTCGATAGCTAAGGACATCGGCAATGAAATTCTCCAAGTTCGCCCAGGCGCTGTCGAAATGGACCGGCAACCCGAAAACCTTTGTCCTCGCCGTTCTGCTGATCGTTGCGTGGGCCGTGACCGGGCCGTTCTTCCATTACAACGACACCTGGCAACTGATCATCAACACCTCGACCACGATCATTACGTTTCTGATGGTCTTTCTCGTGCAGAACACCCAGAACCGCGACACAGACGAACTGCACATCAAGATCGACGAACTGCTGCGCGTGACCAAAGACGCCCAGAATGCGGTGTTGAGCCTGGACAACCTCGACCAGAAAGAACTGAGGGCCCTGCGCAAGAAATATAAAGCCATGGGTGATCGTGAAGACGCTGATCACACCCAGCCGTTTCCGAAATGTGCAGCGGACGACGTCGAGAAAATCCCGGGCCAAGTGGCTGACCATTGATCAGGGGGCGATGAACTACACGGCGTGGCGCTCATTCTTAGAGGAATGAATCAGACGGCAGAGATGGACATACCTCGGCCCCAACAGGGAGTTCGCCCATGAGCGGATCACGCAGCACTGCAAAGTCTGAAGTCGTTCTGCTGGCCACCCACAAGCGTCTCGCGCCCCATGAAACCGTGGTGCAGCAGGCCTTGGCGGAGCGCATCGCCAAACTGTTGGGTGCGACATTCGTGGGGGCTTATGACCCGGCATTGCACAAAGGTCATGACCTCTACTACATCCCGTCCGACACCCTGATCGGAAAACAGGCAGGCGAGGCGCTGAACATTCGCAGCGTCGACGACTTCTTTGGCGGCTTGATCGACTACCCCTTCATGGCCACCAAAGCCATCTCCCATCCGCTGTTGCAAGACGCCACCGCGCGGCCCGACGGCTGGTCCGAGCGGTTCTTCGAGGATGCCGCAGGTGCGGTGCTCACAGGCTTCAGCGTGTTCAACGCCGCCGACGCCAAACGCGCGGGGCTTCAATTACTCAAGGCAGGCCCGGTGCGGGTCAAGCCGGTGCTGGCAACCGCCGGGCGCGGGCAAGTGGTGGTCAACTCCGAGGCCGAACTGCAAAAGGCCATCGACGCCCAGGACATGAGCGAAGTCGAAGAATGGGGGCTGGTGCTGGAGGAAGATCTGAAAGACGTCATCACCTACAGCGTCGGCCAGATTCAGGTGGCGGGCATCACCGTGAGCTATCACGGCACCCAGAGCCTCACCGAAGACAACAGCGGTGAAACGGTCTACGGCGGCTCGCAGCTGTGGCTGGTGCGTGGCGACTATGACGAATTGCTCAAGCTCGACCTTGAAGACGATGTGCGCCGCTCCGTGACCCAGGCCATGAGTTACGAGAAGGCCGCGCTGGATTGCTTCCCTGACTTTCTCGCCTCGCGGCGCAATTACGACATCGCCCACGGCACCAATTCGCGGGGCCAGGTGTGTTCCGGGGTGCTGGAGCAATCCTGGCGCATCGGCGGCGCGAGCCCTGCCGAAATCGAGGCGCTGGTCGCGTTTGCAGCCGACCCGACGCTGATGCGCATCGGCGCCTCCAGCCATGAAATCTACGGGCCGACCACCCTGCCCGCCAACGCCCATGTTCTCTACGAAGGCGACGACCCCGACGTCGGCCTTATCAGCAAATTCACACAGGTCCAGCCTTATGACCGTACGCAGTGAAACCATCGACATCAGCGTCAGCGACGACACCATTTCCGGCACCATCCTCACCCCCGGCGCGAAAATGCCGGGCATCCTGTTCGTCCACGGATGGGGCGGCAGCCAACAGCGCGACCTGGCGCGGGCCAAGAACATCACCGGCCTGGGCTGCGTGTGTCTGACCTTCGACCTGCGCGGCCATGAGCGCACCCACGAAATGCGCGCCTCGGTCTCTCGCGAGCACAGCATGGAAGACCTGCTGGCCGCCTACGACCGCCTCGCCAGCCACCCGGCTGTGGATAACAACGCCATTGCCGTGATCGGCAGCAGTTACGGCGGGTATCTGGCGACGATTCTCAGCGCCATGCGCCCGGTCAAATGGCTGGCCCTGCGGGTGCCCGCGCTGTACTGGGACGCCGACTGGGACATGCCCAAGCAGGCGCTGGACCGGGACAAACTGGCGCACTACCGGCGCTCGGCCGTCACCGCTGCAGATAACCGCGCCCTGGCGGCGTGCAAGGATTTCAAGGGGGATGTGTTGCTGGTCGAATCCGAGCAGGATGACTACGTACCCCACGCCACCCTGATGAGCTATCGCACGGCATTCGACCTGGCGCACTCGCTGACCTATCGGCTGCTCGATGGCGCGGACCACGGGCTGAGCAGTGACACCAGCCAGCACGCCTACACGACGCTGCTGACGGACTGGATCAGCGAAATGGTCATCGGTTCGAGATTGGTGGATTACCCGCATCATTCGGCGGCGTATTCGTGATGCCGGATCTTGGGCAAGCATGCTCCTTGTGGGAGTGCGCTTGCTCACGAAGACGCCTGAACAAGCGCCCATTTCTATTGGCCGGCCGCGAGCTTTTGTGAGCAAGCTCACTCCCACTGAACGATTTGAACGTCATGGAGCTATACCCACACATCCCCACCATTGGCCGACGCATCCACCCGGCTGTCAAACCCCGGCGTGAGGATGATCTTGCGGCAATCCTCCTCGCGCTTGTCGAAAATTTTGTAGCCTTCCGCCGCCTCTTCCAGGGACAGCCGATGGGTGATGATCGCCTCGGGAGCCAGCACTCCCTCTTCGATCAGTGTCAGCAGCCCGGGTAGATAGCGATGCACGTGGGTCTGGCCCATCTTGAAGGTCAGGCCCTTGTCGAAGGCATCGCCAAACATGAAGCCGTGGATGAACCCCGAATACACACCCGGCACACTCACCGTCCCGCCTCTGCGCACGGCAGCGATGCACTGACGCAGCGCCTTGCCGCTGCTGCCTTCGAGCTTGAGGGTGGCGAGAATGGTTTCGGTGGTGCTGCCCTTGGCTTCGAAGCCTACGGCGTCGATCACCGCATCGACCCCGCGCATGCCCGGGGTCTGGCGGATGATGGTGTCGGCCGGGTCGTCGTCTTCATCGAAATTGATCGGGATCGCGCCATAGGTGAACTGCGCGTAGGCGAGCCTGTAGGCGTGATGGTCGACCACGAAGATCTTCTCGGCGCCGAGCATTTTCGCGCAGGCAGCGCTCAACAGCCCTACAGGGCCTGCGCCGTAAATGGCCACGCTGGAGCCTTTTCCCACACCCGCATTGAGCACGGCCTGCCAGGCCGTGGGCAGAATGTCTGACAGGAACAGCACCTTTTCGTCCGCCAGCGACCCCGGCACCTTGAACGGCCCGACATTGCCCTTCGGCACACGCACGTATTCGGCCTGGCCGCCCGGCACACCGCCGTACAGATGGCTGTAGCCGAACAGCGCCGCACCGGGCGCGATCGACTTCTTGTTCAGAATCGCCCCACGCCCCGTGTTAGTGGTTTCGCAGGCAGCGAAGGCTTCCATCTGACAGAAAAAACAGCTGCCACAGGCGATAACGAAAGGGATCACCACGCGATCCCCCGGCTTGACTGCCGTCACTTGTGGCCCCACTTCCTCGACAATGCCCATGAACTCATGGCCAAAGATATCGCCCTGCTCCGTGGCCGGGATCTTGCCGCGATACAGGTGCAGATCAGAGCCGCAAATGGCGGTGGCGGTGACTTTCAACAGCACATCATCGGCTTGCTGAATGACCGGATCGGCCACCGTCTCCACCCGCACATCGTGGGCGCCGTGATACGTCAGTGCACGCATGAACTTCTCCTTGGCCCGCAAGCCAGAGCGCTTTCCAGAGGCATTCAATAAGGATAGGTGCGCGTGCGTTGAAGTTCAGGGGCGTCCCGTGTAAGTGACCAACGGGCGACGAGCGAAATTCGCGTGCGTAGCAGCCCGGCCGGGCTGCTACAGAGGAGCAATACCGGTACCTGTCAGGTAATCGGCGCCGGGTTGAACAGGGTGATGTCGTTGTGCAAACGGTAGTGCTCGGTCCAGGTCTTCTTCTTGCCGCTGGCGACATCGAGGTAGAAATGGAACAGCTCCCAGCCCAGGTCCTCGATGCTCGCGCGACCGGTGGCGATACGCCCGGCGTCGATGTCGATCAGATCCGGCCAGCGATGGGCCAGTTCGGTGCGGGTCGAGACCTTCACCACCGGTGACATCGCCAGGCCGTACGGCGTGCCACGCCCGGTGGTGAACACGTGCAGGTTCATGCCGGCGGCCAGTTGCAGCGTGCCGCAGACGAAATCGCTCGCAGGCGTCGCACAGAAGATCAGCCCTTTGCGATTGACCCGCTCGCCAGGGCCCAGCACCCCGTTGATCGCGCTGTTGCCGGATTTGACGATCGACCCCAGGGACTTCTCGACAATGTTCGACAACCCGCCCTTCTTGTTGCCCGGCGTGGTGTTGGCGCTGCGGTCGGCTTCGCCCTTGGCCAGGTAACGGTCGTACCAGTCCATCTCGCGCACCAGCTCTTCGGCCACTTCGGTGGTTTCGGCGCGGGAGGTGAGCAGGTAGATGGCGTCACGCACTTCGGTCACTTCCGAGAACATTACGGTCGCGCCTGCGCGCAGCAGCAGGTCCGAGGCATAGCCCAGCGCCGGGTTGGCGGTAATGCCGGAAAACGCATCGCTGCCGCCGCACTGCATGCCCAGAATCAGCTCGGAGGCCGGCACGGTTTCGCGACGACGCTGATCGAGCTTCTTCAAACGCACTTCGGCAAGCTCCATGATCTGCTCGATCATTTCGTTGAAGCCGTGTTTCGAATCCTGCAGGCGATACATCCACTCATCGCTCAGATCGACCGACGGGTCGTTCTGATGCATGACCTGCTCGGCCTGCAATTTCTCGCAGCCCAGACCGATCACCAGTGCTTCGCCGCCCAGGTTCGGATTGCGCGCCAGGTTGCGCACGGTGCGAATCGGGATGTACGCGTCCTTGGCGGTGATCGCCACGCCACAGCCATAGGTGTGGGTGATGGCCACCACGTCATCGACGCTCGGGTACTTGGGCAGCAGCTCCTCGCGGATGCGCTTGACCGCAAAGTCGAGCACACCAGTGACGCACTGAACCGTGGTGGTAATCCCGAGAATGTTACGCGTGCCAACGGTGCCGTCGGCGTTGCGATAACCCTCGAAGGTAAAGCCTTCCAGCGGCTCGCCACGGCCCGGCACATCGGTGGACAGCGGCAGGCTGTCCAGCGGTGGCGCGCTCGGCATGCGCAATTGATCTTCTTTGACCCAACTGCCGCGCGGAATCGGTTGCAGGGCATACCCGATGGTCTGCCCGTAACGAATCACCGCCCCGCCTTCGGGAATGTCCACGGTGTTGACCTTGTGGCTTTGCGGCACGTTATCGATGGTCACCAGACCATTGTCGAATTCAGTTCCCGCCGGTACGCCCTGGTCATTGACCACGACGACAACGTTATCGCGCTCATGCAAGCGGATGTAACGTGGCGAGTCGGCATGTTGAATCAAGTTCATCACGGTTTTCCTCGTTTTTTTACTCGGACTCAGCTTTTGGCCTGAGAAACTTCGCCGACGTTGCTGGCCCGCACATCACCCTGCGTTGGGGTGTCTTTCAATTCCACACGTTTGATCTCGCCCACGATGAATACGTAGCTGATCACCGCCACCAGCGCGTTGGCGCCGACGAACACCAGTGCCCATTTGAACGAGCCGGTGGAGCTGATGATGTAGCCGATGACGATCGGGGTGGTGATCGACGCGATGTTACCGAACATGTTGAACAGACCGCCGCTCAAACCGGCGATCTGTTTCGGCGAGGCGTCGGACATCACCGCCCAGCCCAGTGCGCCCACGCCCTTGCCGAAGAAGGCCAGTGCCATGAAGCCCACCACGACCCATTCGATGTCGACGTAGTTGCAGGTCACGATGGAGGTCGACAGCAGAAGACCGCCGATGATCGGCGCCTTGCGGGCGAAGGTCAGGGATTTGCCGCGACGCAGCAGCCAGTCGGAAATGATCCCGCCCAGCACGCCACCGACGAAACCGCAGATGGCCGGCAACGAGGCGATAAAACCGGCCTTGAGGATGGTCATGCCGCGCTCCTGCACCAGGTACACCGGGAACCAGGTCAGGAAGAAGTAGGTGATGCCGTTGATGCAGTACTGCGCCAGATAGATACCCAGCATCATGCGGTTGGTCAGCAGTTGCTTGACGTAGTCCCACTTCGGGCCGCCGCTCTTGCCTTTGCCCTTATCGTTGTCCATGTCGACCATGCCGCCATTGTTGGCGATGTGATCGAGCTCGGCCTTGTTGATCATCGGGTGGTTGCGCGGGCTGTGGATGACTTTCAGCCAGATCAGCGAGAACACGATACCGATAGCGCCCATCACGATGAACACATGCTGCCAGCCGAAGGTGAAGACGATCCAGCCCATGATCGGGGCGAACAGCACGGTGGCGAAGTATTGCGCCGAGTTGAAGATCGCCGAGGCAGTGCCGCGTTCGGAGGTCGGGAACCAGGCCGCAACGATGCGCGCGTTGCCGGGGAAGGACGGCGCTTCGGCCAGGCCCACCAGAAAGCGCAGCATGAACAGCGCAACGATGGCGGTAGAGAGACCGAACTCACCGACATAGCCTTGCAGCACGGTGAACAGCGACCAGGTGAAGATGCTCAGAGCGTAGATCTTTTTCGAACCGAAGCGGTCGAGCAGCCAGCCGCCAGGGATCTGACCGGCCACGTAGGCCCAGCCAAAGGCGGAGAAGATGTAACCGAGGGTGACGGCGTCGATGCCGAGGCTTTTTTGCAGACTGGAGCCGGCGATAGCGATGGTGGCACGGTCGGCGTAGTTGATCGTGGTCACCAGAAACAGCATGAGCAGGATCAAATAGCGGACGTGAGTCGGCTTGGTTTTTTGCATGTTCGAAACTCCCACTAATTATTTTTTTGCGCGGGTTAAACGATCTTTTATGTGTGTGCTGCTCGCCTCTGCCCCTAAATTCAGATGCGATTGACGCCTTGTTGCTTTCAAGCTGTAGCCAGGGTGACGCCTGGGGTAAAACTCACACGCGGGCAACCTTGCCTGCGCGAATGGCCTGACACGGAAAGTAAGAACGTACCTGCCCGGGTTAACGAGCCCCGAGGGCAAAAAACCGCTGATCGCTCAGCGGTTTTGCGCAAGGTCGTGATTACTGCTGGCCTTGTTTGTCCATCAGTGCAGCGAGCATTTCGAACTCTTCTGCCGTCAGGTCGGTCAGCGGCGCGCGGACTGGACCTGCGTCGTAGCCGGCGATTTTGGCGCCTGCCTTGACGATGCTGACGGCGTAGCCGGATTTACGGTTACGGATGTCCAGGTAAGGCAGGAAGAAGTCGTCGATCAGCTTGCCAACGGTGGCGTGATCGTCTTTGGCGATCGCGTGGTAGAAGTCCATCGCCAGTTTCGGCACGAAGTTGAACACCGCCGAGGAGTAGACCGGCACGCCCAGCGCCTTGTAGGCCGCGGCGTAGACTTCAGCGGTCGGCAGACCACCCAGGTAGGAGAAGCGGTCGCCCAGACGACGGCGGATCGAAACCATCAGCTCAATATCGCCCAGACCGTCCTTGTAGCCGATCAGGTTCGGGCAGCGCTCGGCCAGTTGCTCCAGCAGAACCGGGGTCAGGCGGCAAACGTTACGGTTGTAGACGACAACGCCGATCTTGACCGACTTGCACACTTCTTCAACGTGACGGGCAACGCCGTCCTGACTGGCTTCGGTCAGGTAGTGAGGCAGCAGCAGCAAGCCTTTGGCACCCAGACGCTCGGCTTCTTGAGCCTGCTGGATCGCCTGACGGGTCGGGCCACCTACGCCGGCCAGGATTGGCACAGTCTTTTCGCAGGTGTCGACGGCAGTCTTGATGATGTCGGAGTACTCACTGCCGCTCAGGGAGAAGAACTCACCGGTGCCGCCAGCGGCGAACAGGGCCGAGGCGCCGTACGGGGCCAGCCACTCCAGACGCTTGATATAGCCAGCGCGATGGAAGTCGCCCTGGGCATTGAAATCGGTAACCGGAAAAGACAGCAGACCGTGGGAGAGGATGGACTTCAGTTCTTGTGGATTCATTATTCGAACACCCTGAGAAGCTTATTGTGTGAATGGATCACCAGACCTACGCTGATGTCGTAAGTCATCGTACAACTAGGAATGACATCTCTCAATAGGGGGGGCGAATTATTTCTGTGGGGAGGGGATGAGCGGTGGTTGCGCAGGGAAAAAGACGCGAGGGCTTTTGATTCGGGGCGGAGCCCGTAGGAGTCCAGCTTGCTGACGATCTGCCGGGAACCGGCAGTAAAACCAATCAATGCGGTGTGTCAGGAAGGTCGCGGTGGCCGGTTTTGCTGGCGCTACGCACCAGATCGCCAGCAAGCTGGACTACGGCCTTCGGCCAGAATCAAACCTGCCGACTTCACAATGCGAAGCGACTCACATCAGGTCATACGACCTCACGCCCGCTGCGACTCGGCTTCTTCGTGGGCGTGACGCAACCGCTCGCGGCTGTTGGTCAGGTGCAGGCGCATCGCGGCGCGGGCGGCGTCGGAGTCCTGGCGGGCGATGGCGTCGTAGATTTCTTCGTGTTCGCGGCTCAGACGGTTCATGTAGTGCTGCTGATCGTCATGGGCCAGACGCGCGGAATTCAACCGGGTCCGCGGGATGATGCTGGTGCCCAGGTGATTCATGATGTCGGTGAAATAACGGTTGCCGGTGGACAGCGCAATCGCCATGTGGAACTGGAAGTCCGCGCCGACCGCATCGCTGGCGTGGGACGCGCTTTCGTTGAGGGCATCGAGGGCGGCGCGCATGTCAGCCAGTTGCTCGGTCGAACGACGTTGCGCCGCCAGGCCTGCGGACTCGACTTCAAGGCTGATACGCAACTCAAGAATCGCCAATACGTCGCGCAGGGTGACGATGGTCGCAGGGTCAATACGAAAGCCGCTCGGGCTTGGGGTGTCGAGCACGAAGGTGCCGATGCCATGGCGGGTTTCGACCAGGCCGGACGCCTGCAGACGGGAAATCGCCTCACGGACGACCGTGCGACTGACGCCCTGCTCTTCCATGATTGCGGATTCGGTGGGCAATTTGTCGCCGCGTTTCAGCTCGCCATTGCGAATGCGCTCGGAGAGTTCGGTGACCAACTCCTGAGCAAGGCTGCGGTGCTTTCTGCGTGCGCGAGGCGGAGCACTCTGATTTTCCATATCCAACATGCGTCTCTAAAATACGGTGAAAGACTAATCATAGCTCACCGGGTTGTACGATCACATAACAAACCCGGCGAGTTCGTAGGTTTTTGCGGCAGATCGGCCTTCAAAAACCCGTCAAAGGGTCGACTCGGCGACCGCCTGCTCCTTCAACTGTCCCTGGTCGATGCGCACATGACGTCGATGGAAGCGCTTGAGGCTGCTGCGATGACCGATGCTGAGCAGGGTCACGCCCGGTAGCTCGTCGATCAACGCCTGATACAGCGCAGCCTCGTCTTCTTCATCCATGGCCGAGGTGGCTTCGTCGAGGTACAGCCAGTCCGGGGCGAACAACAGCGCGCGAGCAAACGCCACCCGCTGCTGCTCACCCGGTGAGAGCATGCGCTGCCAGTGATTGCTTTCGTCCAGACGCGGCACCAGATGGCTCAGGCGGCAGGTTTCCAGCACCTGGGCGAAACGCTCGGCCGGGTACACTTCCGGCGCTTGTGGATAACTCAAGGCTTCGCGCAGGGTGCCGATGGGCAGGTAAGGTTTTTGTGGCAGGAAGAACGCGCGCTTGGCTGGCAGTTTCACCGCGCCATGGCCTTCATTCCACAGCCCGCCCATGGCCCGCAGCAGCGTACTCTTGCCGCTGCCGGAACGACCGCTGAGCATGACTTTCTCGCCCGCCGCGATGTCGATGTTGGCGTTGTTCAGCAGCTGACGGCCGCCGATCAGCGACAGTTCCAGCCCCTGCACATGCAGCGCGTTGCTCTCATGGCTGACCTTGATGGCCGGCACACGGGCTTCGTTGTCGTCCATGGCCTGACGAAAGCTGAGCAGACGATCACAGGTCGCACGCCACGACGCCAACTGGGTATACGCGTCGATGAACCAGCTGAAGTTCTCCTGCACGTTGCCGAACGCCGAGTTGATCTGCATCAGCTCGCCCAGCTCGATCTTGCCGGCAAAATAGCGCGGCGCTGCCACGACGAAGGCGAAGACGATGGCGATCTGCGAGTAGCCGGCGGTGAAGAACGTCAGGCGCTTCTGCACCTTCATGATCGTCCAGAAATTGCTCCAGACCATGCCGAAGCGCGCGCTCAGACGCTGATTCTCGTTGGCCTCGCCGTCGGACAGGGCAATGCTCTCGGCGTTTTCACGCACCCGCACCAGCGAGAAACGCATGTCGGCTTCATAACGCTGTTGCTGGTTGCTCAGGCCGATCAGGCGTCTGCCGATCAGGTGGGTCAGCCAGCTGCCGACGGCGGCGTAAAGCAGCGCGGCCCAGAACATGTAGCCGGGAATAGTGATGCCAAACAGCACGATGCTGCCGGACACGCCCCAGAGGATCACCGAAAACGACACCAGACTGACGACCGTGCGCAACAGGCCAAGGCTCAGGCTCAGGGTGTCGGAGGTGAAGTTGTTGAGGTCTTCGGACAGACGTTGGTCAGGGTTGTCGGTGTAACCGCCCTGCTCCAGCCGGTAGTAGTTCTTGTGGGCCAGCCACTTGGCGAAGTGCTTTTCGGTGAGCCAGCGACGCCAGCGGATGGTCAGCATTTGCGTGAGGTAGAGGCGGTACACCGCGCCGAGAATGGCGATGGCGGCGATGCCGCAGAAATACAGGATCAAGTGGGTGAATGCCCCGAGATCCTTGTTTTGCAGCGCGTTGTAGAAGTCGCGATACCAGCTGTTAACCAGTACGGAAATGAACACGCTGAACAGCGACAGCGCGATTACGGCAATCAGCAGGACCCAGGCCATGCCCTTTTCTTCGCTACGCCAGTACGGCGTGACCAGTTTCCAGACCCGGGAAAAAAAACTCCCGGTCACAGTGTCATTGACCCTGGTTTCATCAATATCAACATTCATGGCAATGGCTCTACGACAGGCATTTAGTGGCGTTGGCCTCAATGTGCCAGACGCCACACACGGTCTTCCATGAATAAATCTTTAACCAGCGATCCTCGCTTAGCGGCGCACCGGGCGCTTCTGCAACTTGCGTTGCAAAGTACGTCGATGCATCCCCAAGGCCCGCGCCGTGGCCGAAATATTGCCCTCATGCTCGGTCAGCACCCGCTGAATGTGTTCCCACTGCAGGCGGTCCACGGACATCGGGTTTTCCGGAACCAGCGTGTCCAGATCGGCGTGCTCGGACAGCAGCGCGGCCAGCACGTCATCGGCATCGGCCGGCTTGCACAAATAGTTGCAGGCGCCGCGCTTGATGGCTTCGACCGCGGTGGCGATGCTCGAATAACCGGTCAGTATCAGGACACGCATTTCCGGGTCCAGTTCCAGCAGCTTGGGCAGCAGTACCAGACCCGAGTCGCCTTCCATCTTCAGGTCGACCGTGGCGTAGTCAGGAATGTCCTGCTGCGCCAGGGTCAGGCCTTCTTCGGCCGAACCTGCGGTGCTGACGCGAAAACCACGGCGCGCCATCGCACGGGCCATGACGCGGGTAAAGGTGGCGTCGTCGTCCACCAGCAACAGGTGCGGCAGTTCTTCGCCTTCGGCCTGGATTTCATCAGTCATGCTTCATCTCCTGTCGCGTTCCGGGGCAGGCGCAGCTCGGTGAGCGTGCCGCCTTCCTCGTGAGGATAGAGTTTCACCGAGCCGCCTGCGCGGGTAACGCTGGCCTTGCTCAGAAACAGGCCCAGGCCGAAACCTTTGCCCTTGGTGGTAAAAAACGGTTTGCCGATCTGTTCGGCCACCGCCAGCGGCACACCGGCACCGTGATCGCGAATGGTGATGCTGATCTCCACCGCGTTCCAGTCCAGATTCACCTCCAGCCCCTCGTGGCAGGCGTCGGCGGCGTTGTTGAGCAAGTTCAGCAGCGCCTGGGTCAGGTCGGGAGCCGGCGCGACCATCGGTACATCACCCTGCCCCAGACGCTGAAAGCGATAGGTGGCTTCGGGCCGCATCAGGTGCCAGCGATTGAGCGCCTGATCGAGCCAGTGAGTGACGGTCTGATCCTGCACCGCCATGCGCCGATTGGCCTCGGCAGCGCGCACCAGTTGCTGCAGGGTTTCCTTGCACAGCTTGACCTGGTCCTGCAGCACCGACAGGTCGTCCTGCAGCGCGGGATCCTTGTGGTCCTGCTGCATTTCCTTGAGCAGCACGCTCATGGTCGCCAGCGGCGTGCCCAGTTCGTGGGCCGCGCCAGCCGCCTCGGTGGCTACCGCCAGCAATTGCTGGTCCCGCGCGCCCTCTTCGCGACGCAGCGCGCGCATCTGCTCCTGACGACGCAGCTCTTCGGCCATGCGTGCGGCAAAGAACGTGATCACGCCTGCGGCCAGCGCAAAACTCAGCCACATGCCGTAGATCTGCAGTTTTTCGCGGGCGAAGGCGACGGGATCGATAGGGTAGAAATTGGCCAGCATCAGCGTATAGAGCGCCAGCGCGATGCCCGACAGGATCAGCGAATAGCGCCACGGCAGCGTGACCGCCGCGATGGTCAGCGGCACCAGATAATAGGAGACGAACGGGTTGGTCGAGCCGCCCGAATAGAACAGCAATGCGCTGTGGATAAACAGATCGAAGGCCAACTGCACGGCGTATTCCAGCTCGGTCACAGGCCAGGACGTGCGCAGCCGGATCGCCGTCAGCAGGCAGACGATGGCGGAAAAACCAAGGGTGATGTCCAGTTGCAACCAGGGCAGCGGCAGCAGGTTGAACAGGTAGGCAAAGCCCACCGAACCGGCTTGCGCGCCCAGCACCAGAATGCGGACGAACGTCAGTCGCCAGAGGTTCTGGCGGGTGGCAGAGAGTAATTGTACGGGGGCGAGCATGAGCTCTCCTGATGAGCGCTCCAGGCGGATCGGAGCGAGTATAACCAATGCAGCAGAGGTTTCCGCCAAAGTGCGTCAAAGCGCCACAGTCCAGAGCTTCTTTAGCGCGGACGATGACCAGTTCCCGCAATCATGCACACCCTCGGGTCGATCGGAACAAGATCCCGGGATTACAGTCTGATGGGCATCCGTGTGACGACGCTTCCTGCTAGCGTGTCGGACGGTTCGCCAAACAAGGAGTTTTTCATGCTCAGCCTTCGCCCCACTGCCACGTTGTTTGCCCTTGGCGCTGCCGCTCTGGCCAGCGTCCCCGCCTTGGCCGACGACGTTCATTACAACCAGGTTTCCGTGCGCGCCGAGGTCAATCAGGAGGTCCAGCGCGACCTGATGACCGTCACCGTCTACACCGAATCCCAAGACACCGACCCGGCCAAGCTGGCCGCCGGTATCACCGAATCCCTCAATAAGGCTCTGGGCCAGGCGCGTCAGGTCAAGGACGTGACCATTCGCCAAGGCAGCCGCAACAGCTACCCGATCTACGACGACAAGGGCCAGAAGATCTCCGGCTGGCGTGAACGTGCCGAACTGCGTCTGGAGAGCCCGAACTTCGCCGCCCTGTCCAAACTGACCGGCGAACTGCTGGGCAACGACATGAAAATGGCCGGCATGGACTTTTCCATCTCCGACCCGGCGCGCAAGGCCAGCGAAGACACCCTGCTCAAAAGCGCCGTCACCGCCTTCAAGGCCCGCGCGCAGCTGGTCACCGACGCGCTGGGCGGCAGCAGCTACAAGCTGGTCAACCTGAATCTCAACACCTCGGGTTATCCACAGCCTTATATGCGCGCGCCGGTCATGATGATGAAGGCCGCCCGCGCCGATGCCGCGCCAACCCCGGATGTCGAAGCCGGCACCAGCCAGGTCAGCGTCACCGCCGATGGTGTGATCGAAGTCGCGATTCCATGATCCTTACCCGCGGCAGCCAAGGGCTGCCGCGGGTTCCTCCCCTGCCCGTTGCCTTTTCCAGCCGTTCTGTCACCTCTTCCTTTGCGACGCGCTATCGCGTCCTACGCAACGTCGCGCGCTGTCTGATTTCCACGCCCCGCGCAATCCATACACTCGACACCCGTACCACCACAAAACATTTCACGACTGGAGCGTCTGGTTGCCCGCAATGCCCGGAGCCAGGACGCCCGACCGGTCGCTTATTACTGATTCAAGGAAGAATCCATCATGGCTTTCCAACCCGCGACACCCCGTTTCCTCGACCTGCCAGAGGCCACCGTGCAGAGCACGTTCGCCCTGGATCTGCTGACCCAGGCGGCGGCGACACTTTCAGCCGATGGTTTCACCGAGCACATGGCGCGCATCTTTGGGCGAGACATTCCCGAAACCGTTTACTCCGCCCTGCAGGACCGGCTGATTGCCGGCGAGATTGAAAACCCGGCCATCCTCGTCGAAAACGGCGATTACCTGGCCGACTACAGCAACAGCGAGCGGGTGATCCGCATTCATTCCTCGGTGATCGACAACGCGCTGAGCAACGATGATGTCGCCAGGTTTCTGGACATCCTGTTGCACGAGTTCGGCCATCACATCGATAACGTGCTGCGTCAGGACTTCGCCGATTATCTGGATGAGGGCTCGACACTCGTGAATCTGGATGCCACGGGCGAAGAAGGCGCGCGCTTCTCGTTCTGGATGGCCTGGTTCGCCAGCTTCGACAGCGATCACGTGCGCATCGCCACCTGCCGCACGCCCCCTGCGGATCAACCCCAGGCCATCACCGTGAACTGGCAGCACGCACGCGAGATCATTCTCCAGCGTTACGCCACAAATCCCGGCAGCACCGACTACCACCCTAAAGGCTCGGATCGTGAGCGCTTCGAGGCAGGCGACGGCAATGGCCAGCACATGACCCACTTCGAGATCGAGGCGATTCTCAGAGAAAGCGGTTTTTTGGAAGAAGAGCGCAAATCGCTCTACTTCGGCAACTGGCTGCGTGACTACTCTCAACTGCTCGACCCCAAGATCGTGCGCGCAACCGACATGCCCAAGAACTTTCCTGACGTGCTTTCGCGTGAAGCGCTGACCCGGATCGTCGATGTGCTGTCGATCAAACGGTTTGCCGACATGCGCCAGGCCGAACCCAGGCTGTTCACCGTCACGCCAGAGATCCTGGGGGTATATCGTCCCAGTGAACACATCGACAACCCCAGAAACACAGACCCGAATGCGCCAGACCCCACCACCCGTGATCCGGATTTTGAGCCTCTGGTCCAGGACGGCGATGCTCTGCTCGATGTCGACTACGACACGTCGATGAAACGCTACATCGGGCGCTCGATGGACTTCATGGAGCGTGAACTGCGCACCGCCCTCAAGGAAAAGTACAGCCACACCAGCTTGCGTGCCTTGGGTTCGGCGTTGCATGTGCTGGAAGATTTTTTCGCTCACTCCAACTTTGTCGAACTGGCGCTGATCAAGAACGGTTACGAGAAGGTGTTGCCGTGGACCTCCCGCGCCGATTGCAAGGCCGGACTGCCGCTGGTGACAGGGATGTTCGGCTCGACCGATGTGCTGGCGAGCCTCGCGGGCCCATTGGGCGAGGTCCTGTTCTCGATCGAAGACATCACCTATATGCCGATCAAAGCAGGTGACCGCAGCCCTCGTGAGCAGGTTTTGCTGATTCTGCTCGAAGAACATCCCGATCCGCTGTTCCTGGACATTTTCCAGAGATTCCTCACTGCGCGCGACGAGTGGGTCGACCTGCCGTTTGGCGAGTTTCTGCAGCGTTGCGCCGCCTATCTGCAAGGTGCATCGGCGGTCACCGGTAATGGTGTGGGCGTCATCATGCATGCCATGTTCAAGCTGTTCGGGGAGAGGATCGATGACTGGCAGACGCGCTACGGTCAGGACCCGCACGAAAACGGCACCACCGATCCTACGCATTCGCAGCTGGCCAAGGATCATGCCGAGCACCCTCTGCACCTGTTGGCGGCGTCCCTGGCGGCTCAAGCCGTCAAGGCTGTCGGCGCGGCCATGGTGTCCCACTGGAGTGGAGATGGGGGCGCTGATCCGATCGCCGTTGCCAGGTCCTATTTCATGCACCCCCAGGACACTGACTGGCAGGATGAGCGGGTCAGAGCCTGGGCTCAGGAGAACCCCGAAGACGTTCGCCGCAGCACTTCCAAAACCGAGCTGAGGAAGATTCACGAGCAGCTGGGCGACACCGGTAAAGAAGCGCTGGAGCAGATGAGAAAGGACAGCGTTGCCTATCTCACCTTCCTGCGCGGGGAGTTCCTGGACAAGGATTCGCCACTCTGGGCGCTGGCACAATTCACAGCCGGCGGCGCCGGAGCGCTGGGTCTGCTGGAGTTATTGGGCATCGTAAAATAGGTCTAAGCGTCTTCTTGTTCGAACGCTCAACCCTGCGGCATTCTGCGCTGTCTATCATCCGTCGATGAATTCAGGCACCAATGCCGCTTTGTATGAGGTTCACATGGAGAAAAACTTCAAACCCCTGCTTTTGGCTGCTGCGATGGCGCTGTGCGTGCCATCGGTCCAGGCCGCCAGCACGCTGGTGTACTGCTCTGAAGCAAGCCCGGCCGGCTTCGACCCCAGCCAGTACACCAGCGGCACGGAGTTCGATGCGTCGGCCGAAACCGTGTTCAACCGCCTGACCCAGTTCAAGCGTGGCGGCACTGAGGTCGAGCCCGGCCTCGCGACGCAGTGGGACGTCTCGGCAGATGGCCTGACCTACACCTTCCATTTGCGCAAGGGTGTGAAATTTCACACCACCGATTATTTCAAGCCGACGCGCGACTTCAACGCTGACGACGTGCTGTTTACCTTCAATCGCCTGCTCAACGCCGACGACCCCTTCCGCAAGGCCTACCCGTCCGAGTCGCCCTACTTCACCGACATGGACATGAACAAGACCATCAAGCAGGTCGAGAAAGTCGACGAGCAGACGGTCAGGTTCCAGCTGAACAACATCGATGCGGCCTTCATCCAGAACCTGGCGATGAGCTTCGCATCGATCCAGTCCGCCGAATACGCCGCGCAGTTGCTCAAGCAAGGCAAGGTCGAAGAGATCAACCAGAAGCCCATCGGCACTGGCCCGTTCGTGTTCAAGCGCTACCAGAAGGACGCGCAGATCCGCTTCGTCGGTAACAAGCAGTACTGGAAGCCGGAAGATGTGAAGCTCGACAACCTGATCTTCTCGATCAACACTGACGCCGCCACGCGCCTGCAGAAACTCAAGACCGGCGAATGCCAGATCAGCGGCTACCCGCGCCCGCAGGACATTGAAGAGGCGCAGAAAGACCCGAACCTCAAGGTGCTGAGCCAGCCCGGCTTCAACCTGGGCTTCCTCGCGTACAACGTGACCCACCCGCCCCTGGATCAGCTCAAGGTGCGCCAGGCGCTGGACATGGCCATCGACAAGCCGGCGATCATCAAGGCGGTGTATCAGGGTGCCGGCCAGCTCGCGCAAAACGCCCTGCCGCCTGCGCAATGGGGCTATGACCCGAACATCAAGGACGCGCCCTACAACCCGGACAAAGCGAAGCTACTGCTCAAGGAAGCGGGCATTGCGCCGGGCACGCAGATCAACCTGTGGGCGATGACCGTGCAGCGCGCGTCCAACCCGAACGCACGCATGTCGGCGCAAATGATTCAGTCCGACTGGGCGAAGATCGGCATCAAGGCCAACATCGTCAGCTACGAGTGGGGCGAGTACATCAAGCGCGCCAAGGCTGGCGAACACGACGTGATGATCTATGGTTGGACAGGTGACAACGGAGACCCGGACAACTGGCTCGGCGTGCTCTACAGCTGCGCGGCCGTCAAGGGCAGCAACTACGCCAAGTGGTGCAATCCGAGCTACGACAAGCTGGTGACCCAGGCCAAGCTGACCAGCAACAGGGATGAGCGGATCAAGCTATATCAGCAGGCCCAGAACATCCTGAAAAACGACGTGCCGATCACCCCGATCGCCAACTCGAAGGTGTTCCAGCCCATGCGCAAGGAGGTCAAGGACTTCAAGCTCAGCCCGTTCGGCCTGACGCCCTTTTATGGGGTGAGCGTCGACAAATAGCACCACATCAAATCAACCGCAAAGTAACACTTGAGATACAAACGGGTGCATTCGCCACGACGCAATGCACCACGATTGCGCACTAAACATACCGATATGCGACACGCAAACGATCAACTGCGGCACAAATTATAGTTTTGCGACATTCGTGTACGTTCGTGCCACTCTTTGACACTTGTTTGGCGCCAGCATCTTGCTTTGGGTATGGCGCCTGCATAAGTATCCGCGGGACCGACCCACAAGGTCGTACCCTCAATTAAAAAATGACAACAACTGAGGCCACCATGCTCAAAAAAGCGGTCATTCCGTTTCTTCTCGGCGCAGGTTTGATCGCCGGCGCGCCCTTCGCTCACGCAGCATCGAACCTTGTGTTCTGCTCCGAAGGCAGCCCCGCTGGTTTCGACCCCGGTCAATACACCACCGGCACCGACTTCGACGCTTCGGCCGAGACCGTTTTCAACCGTCTGAGCCAGTTCGAACGTGGCGGCACCGCCGTGATCCCGGGCCTGGCCACCAGCTGGGACGTGTCCCCGGATGGCCTGACCTACACCTTCCACCTGCGTGAAGGTGTCAAGTTCCACACCACGCCATACTTCAAACCGACCCGTACCTTCAATGCCGATGACGTGCTGTTCACGTTCAACCGCATGATCAACAAGGACGATCCGTTCCGTAAGGCGTACCCGACCGAATTCCCGTACTTCACCGACATGGCGATGGACACCAACATCACCAAGATCGAGAAGGTCGACGATCACACCGTCAAGATGACCCTGGGCGTGGTCGACGCCGCGTTCATCCAGAACCTGGCGATGAGCTTTGCGTCCATTCAGTCTGCTGAATACGCAGCCCAGTTGCTCAAGCAAGGCAAGCCGGAAGACATCAACCAGAAGCCGATCGGCACTGGTCCGTTCGTGTTCAAGAGCTACCAGAAAGACTCCAACATCCGTTTCACCGGAAACAAGGACTACTGGAAGCCTGAAGACGTCAAAGTCGACAACCTGATTTTCGCCATCACCACCGACGCTTCGGTTCGCGCTCAGAAGCTGAAGAAAGGCGAATGCCAGATCACCGCATACCCGCGCCCTGCCGACCTGGCGCCGCTCAAGGCCGACCCTGCGCTGAAGATGCCTGATCAGGCTGGCTTCAACCTGGGTTACATCGCCTACAACGTGATGCCTGAAATCAAGGGCGAGACCAAGCCTAACCCGCTGGCCAAGCTGGAAGTGCGTCAGGCGCTGGACATGGCGGTCGACAAGAAAGCCATCATCGACGCCGTTTACCAAGGCGCAGGCCAACTGGCTGTAAACGCCATGCCGCCAACCCAGTGGTCTTACGACACCACCATCAAGGACGCACCGTACGACGTCGCCAAAGCCAAGGAACTGCTGAAAAAGGCAGGCGTGGCCGAAGGCACCGAGATCACCCTGTGGGCGATGCCGGTTCAGCGCCCGTACAACCCGAACGCCAAGCTGATGGCTGAAATGCTGCAGAACGACTGGAAGAAGATCGGCATCAACGCCAAGATCGTTTCCTACGAGTGGGGCGAGTACATCAAGCGTGCCAAGAACGGCGAAAACGGCGCGATGTTGATTGGTTGGAGCGGCGACAACGGTGACCCGGACAACTGGCTGGGCACCCTGTTTGGATGCGACGCCATCAACGGCAACAACTTTGCCAAATGGTGTGACAAGCCGTTCGACACCCTGATCCACCAGGCCAAGGAAACTACCGACCAGGCCAAGCGCACCGAGCTGTACAAACAGGCTCAGCACTTGCTCAAGGACGCCGTTCCTATGACCCCGATCGCGCACTCGACTGTTTACCAGCCGATGCGTAAAGAGGTTCAGGACTTCAAGATCAGCCCATTCGGTCTGAACTCGTTCTACGGCGTGAGCGTCAGCGGTAAGTAATACCTCTATATGACTTCACGGTCGCGATATCCCCGGATATCGCGATCGTGTCGTTCTGTGCGCGATGTACCCATGAAAATGAATATCGTTAGATGAGTTATCCGCCACACTAAGACTTTGCCTACTAACGATATCCACTTTTCCTACATACCCGTATGTAACCAAAAGTATTAACTGTGCAACGTAGCGGTTAAACCGTCGCGGCCCGCACCTGATATTTGCCGTTTATCTGTCGGTCGGGTCTTCCTGTCCGGAAACAACGCTGTTTGCGCAAACGATTGCCAAACGTTTTCGGGTTATTCAAGGCTATTCGAGTTCCAGACGATAAGGATTGTCATGCGTAAAAACATTGCTGTTTCGTCGCTGTTAACTGTTGGGCTATTAGCCACTATTGGAACAACTCACGCCGCGACTCAGAGCCTGGTGTTCTGTTCCGAAGGCAGCCCTGCAGGCTTTGATATCGCTCAGTACACCTCGGGAACCGACAACGACGCGGCCGAGCCTATCTACAACCGTCTAGCCGAGTTTGAGCGTGGCCAGACCAGCGTCGTGCCTGCCCTGGCGACGAGCTGGGACGTCTCGCCTGACGGCCTGACCTACACCTTTCACCTGCGTGAAGGGGTGAAATTCCACAGCAACAAGCTGTTCAAGCCGACCCGCGATTTCAATGCCGACGACGTGCTGTTCACCTTCAATCGCATGTTGAAGAAGGATCATCCGTTTCGCGTCGCCTATCCGACCGAGTTTCCGTATTTCACCAGCATGGGCCTGGACAAGAACATCAAGTCAGTCAAGAAAACTGGCCCAATGACAGTAGTGTTTTCTCTGAACAAAGTGGATGCGGCATTCATTCAGAATATAGCGATGAACTTCGCGTCGATTCTTTCGGCGGAATATGCTGACAAACTGATGGCATCTGGCAATGTTCGCGAAATCAATCAATCGCCCATTGGCACCGGGCCCTTTGCCTTTTCGCGTTATCAGAAAGACTCGCAAATCCGTTATGTCGCCAATAAACAGTTCTGGGACCCGAGCCGGGTCAAGATCGACCAACTGATTTACGCCATCAACACCGATGCGTCGGTGCGCGTGCAGAAGCTCAAGAAGAACGAGTGCCAGGTCACCGTCAACCCGCGTCCTGCCGACATTGAATCGATCAAGGCCGACAAACACTTGAAAGTGATCGAGCAGCCTGGCTTCAACCTTGGCTACATCTCCTACAACGTGCGCCACGCGCCGCTGGACAACCTGCAGGTGCGCCAGGCGCTGGACATGGCCGTCGACAAGAAAGCCATCATCGACGCGGTGTATCAGGGCGCAGGCCAACTGGCGCAAAACGCCATGCCGCCGACCCAGTGGTCCTATGACGAAACGGTCAAGGACGCCCCCTACAACCCGGACAAGGCCCGCGAGCTGCTGCGCGCCGCAGGGGTCAAGGAAGGCACCGAACTGACGCTCTGGGCCATGCCCGTGCAACGCCCCTACAACCCCAACGCCAAGCTGATGGCGCAGATGCTTCAGGCCGACTGGGCCAAGGTCGGCATCAAGGCGACCATCGTCAGCTACGAATGGGGCGAGTACCTCAAGCGCAGCAAGAACGGCGAGCACGACATCTCGCTGATCGGCTGGACCGGCGACAACGGTGACCCGGACAACTGGCTGGGCACGCTGTACAGCTGCGCCTCCATCGGCGGCAACAACTACTCGATGTGGTGTGACGAAAAATACGACGCGCTGATCAAGTCCGCAGTATCGACCTCCGATAAGAACCAACGCATCAGCCTGTACAAACAGGCGCAGCACTACCTCAAGAGCCAGGTGCCGATCACCCCGATCGCCCACTCCACGGTCATTCAGCCGTTGCGCAAAGAGGTGCGGGGCTTTCTGGTCAGCCCCTTCGGTCGCAACAACTTTTCAGGCGTGAGCATCGCCGAATAACCCCAGCAACTGTGCCACAGGCGATTGATCGCCTTTGGCACTGCTTTATCCGCAATCCGCGGAGCGAGCGAAAAAAGGCCCACAAGGCCGCAACACCAAAGCCGGTCCACTCATAAAAACCGGCCTCTATAAAAGATGTCATCGGGAGCTTTAAAACGTGAAAAAAGCCAGCACTGCTGTATTCGCCTTGTCCGCCCTCGCCCTGAGCGTCGCGGTTCAGGCAGAGCCAACCAGCCAGGGATTCGTGCCAACCACCCTGGCCACCACCAACGCCCAGAGCGAAGCCAAGGGCTTTCTGGAAGACTCGAAGATCACCGGTTCCACCAAGAACTGGTACGCCAACGAACTGCTGCGTCGCGGCGGCAACTTCAGCCGCAGCGAGAACGGCGTCGTGGTCGATCGCGATCCGCGTCGTATCAACTGGGTGCAAGGCACCATCGTTGACTACAGCTCGGGCTTCACACAGGGCACGGTCGGTTTCGCCACCGAACTGGCGGTCTACAACGCCGTCGCGCTGGACCGTGACAAGGACGACCTGATGGGCGGCGCCAACCGTACCCTCACCAAGAACAACGGTGACGCGGTCGGCCAGTGGAGCAAGCTGGGCCTGGGCAACATCAAGGCACGCATCTCCAACACCACCCTGACCGCAGGCCGTCAGTCGCTCAACACCCCTGTGCTGGCTTACATCGGCAACCGCGCGCTGCCTTCGAGCTTCGAAGGTGTGAGCATCCTCAGCGAAGAATTCAACAACCTGTCGTTCACCGCCGGCAGCTTCGACCGCGTCTCGCCACGTTCCGAGCAGAGCCTGACCAAGTTCCGCTCCGAGTACACCGCCAACGCCAACATCGAAGCTGATCGTGTGGACATCGCCGGCGTCGACTACAAGCCGTTCAAGAGCCTGACCACCAGCTTCTACGCCTCCAACGTCGAAGACTTCTGGCATCAGTACTACTTCGCCTTCCTGCACGAGATGGGCGATACCGATGTGCTGGGCCTGTCGACCAACCTGAACTACTACAAAACCAAGGACTCGGGCGCCAAGAAAATGGGCCCGATCGACAACGACACCTACTCCCTGTCGTTGACCGCGACCCACAAGGCGCACAGCTTCAGCATCGCCTATCAGGAAGTGGAAGGTGACACCTACTTCGACTACGTCCACGACAGCAACGCCATCTTCCTGGCCAACTCCCTGCTCTCGGACTTCAACGGACCGAACGAGAAGTCGGTGCAGTTGAGCTACCTGCTGAACATGGCCGACTACGGCGTGCCGGGCCTGAAGTTCAACATCTACCAGGCCCGCGGCTTCGACATCGACGGTACGCACTACAAGGGCACTGCCTACGACGTGCGCAGCATGGACGGCGAAACCCACTACGAATACGGCGTAGGCGCGACCTACACCCTGCAGTCCGGCCCGCTGAAGGCCTCGACCATGCGCGGCACGTACACCACCCACCGCGCGAGCGCCAACCAGGCTGATGGCAACATCAACGAGTTCCGTCTGGTGACCACCATCCCGTTCAACATTCTTTAATCACTGAAGCGGGCAGTTTCGGGGCAGGGTTCATACAGAACTTAATGCCCCGAAACACCCACTGAGTAATGGCTTCATCACTTGCGGAGGGCGTTTTCTTGAAATCGACATTCAAACTCGCAACATTGCGCAACGCAGTCGCACTGGCGCTGTTTAGCGTCGCAGTCGGCGTTTCGGCCAAGCCTCTGGTGGTCTGCACCGAAGCCAGCCCCGAAGGGTTCGACACGGCGCTGTACACCACCGCCGTCACCGCGGACGCCGCGGCGGAAACCATTTACAACCGTCTGGTGGACTTCAAGCCTGGCACCACTGACATCGAGCCGGCCCTGGCCGAATCCTGGGACATCAGCGAAGACGGGCTCAATTACACGTTTCACCTGCGCAAAGGCGTCAAGTTCCACACCACCGATTACTTCAAACCGACCCGCGAGATGAATGCCGACGACGTGGTCTGGAGCTTCCAGCGTCAGTTGGACCCGAACCATCCATGGCACAAGCAATCGACCGTCGGCTTCCCTTACTTCGAGAGCATGGGCTTCAAGGAACTGCTCAAAAGCGTCGAGAAAGTTGACGACAGCACGGTCAAGTTCACCCTGACCCGCCGTGAAGCACCGTTCCTGGCCGACGTGGCCATGGCGTTTGCCTCGATCTATTCGGCCGAATACGCCGATCAGTTGCTCAAGACCAATAAGCTCGAAGGCCTGAACAGCCAGCCGATCGGCACCGGCCCGTTCGTCTTCCAGCGTTACGCCAAGGATGCCCAGGTGCGCTTCAAGGCCAACCCGGATTATTTCCGTGGCAAGCCGCCGGCCGACACCCTGGTACTGGCCATCGCCACCGACAACAACGTGCGTCTGCAAAAGCTCAAGGCCAACGAGTGTCAGGTCGCGCTGTACCCCAAGCCTGACGACATTCCGAGCATCAAGAACGATGCGAACCTGAAGGTCGACGAGCTGAACGCGATGACCACTTCCTACATCGCGATGAACACCACCCACAAGTACATGAGCGACGTGCGGGTGCGTAAGGCCATCAACATCGCCTTCGACAAAGAGGCGTACGTCAACGCGCTGTTCGGTAAAGGCAACGCCACCGTCGGCGTCAACCCTTACCCGGACACCCTGCTGGGTTACAACAAAGACCTGAAAAACCCGGCCCACGACCTCGACAAGGCACGTGCCTTGCTTAAGGAAGCAGGTGTTCCGGAAGGCACCGTGCTCACCCTGTTCACCCGTAACGGTGGCGGCCCGACCAACCCCAACCCGATGCTGGGCGCGCAAATGATGCAGGCCGACTTGGCGAAAGTCGGCATTAAGTTAGATATACGCGTCATGGAATGGGGCGAAATGCTCAAACGGGCGAAAAACGGCGAACACGACATGGTGTCGGCAGGCTGGGCGGGCGACAATGGCGACCCTGATAACTTCCTGACGCCGAACCTCAGCTGCGAGGCCGCCAAAAACGGCGAAAACTACGCGCGCTGGTGCAATCAGAAGTTCCAGACGTTGATCGATCAGGCCCGGGAAAAAACCGACCCGGCCGAACGTGCCGCGCTCTATGAGCAGGCACAGGCGATCTTCAATCAGGATCAGCCATGGATCAGCATGGCACACACCAAAATGTTCACCGCAATGCGCAAGAACGTAGAGGGCTATCACATTAGCCCCCTGACCACTAATAACTTCGCCACCACCCAGGTGAAGTAGAAGAAGAATCCGGCGGGCCTACAGGCTTTGTTCGAACGTTTTGACGCGAAGGTGAGGCAAGGCGAAAACAGCCGAGGAAGCGGAGTCTACGAGTTTGTAAATGAGCATTCCGAGGCTGTTTTCAACGCAGCATCACCGAGTGTCAGGACGTTTCGACCCGTCGGGACACGCCTAACCGGCAGATGAGGTACATAACAAGATGTTTAGTTTTATCGCTCGCCGAGTGGGGTTACTGATACCCACCTTCTTCGGCATCACCTTGCTGACCTTCGCACTGATTCGCCTGATTCCGGGCGACCCGGTCGAAGTCATGATGGGTGAACGCCGGGTCGATCCGGAAATGCACGCCCAAGCCATGGAACGCCTTGGCCTGAACAAACCCCTTTATGCGCAATACATCGACTACGTCGGCAAGCTCGCCCATGGCGACCTGGGCGAGTCGCTGCGGACGCGCACGAGCGTGTGGTCCGAATTCACATCGCTGTTCCCGGCGACACTGGAACTGTCGATTGCGGCGCTGATATTCGCTGGCATCATCGGGCTTCTGGCCGGTGTCATTGCGGCCTTGCGACGAGGGTCCCTGTTCGACCACGGGGTGATGGGTATCTCGCTGGCGGGCTACTCGATGCCGATCTTCTGGTGGGGCCTGATCCTGATCATGTTCTTCTCGGTATCGCTGGGCTGGACCCCGGTATCGGGTCGAATCGACCTTTTGTACGACATCGAACCGAAAACCGGCTTCATGCTGATCGACACCCTGCTCAGTGATGAAGAAGGCTCGTTCATCGATGCCCTGCGTCACCTGATTCTGCCGGCCATCGTGCTGGGCACCATCCCGCTGGCGGTGATCGCCCGGATGACCCGCTCCTCGATGCTCGAAGTGCTGCGTGAAGACTACGTGCGTACCGCCCGCGCCAAAGGCCTGTCGCCTGCCCGCGTGGTGTTCGTACACGGCCTGCGCAACGCGCTGATCCCGGTGCTGACCGTGTTCGGCCTGCAAGTGGGCACCCTGCTGGCCGGTGCCGTACTGACCGAAACGATCTTCTCCTGGCCGGGTATCGGCAAATGGCTGATCGAAGCCATCGGCGCCCGTGACTACCCTGTCGTGCAGAACGGCATCCTGCTAATCGCCTGCCTGGTGATTCTGGTGAACTTCGTGGTGGACATCCTCTACGGCTTCGCCAACCCACGCATTCGTCACCAGCGCTGAGATCACGACCATGAATACACCTGTTCCTGTAACAGCAGTCGATCAAAGCCTGCTGTACCCCTCTGTCTACAAAGAGTTCTGGCAGCATTTCTCGAAGAACAAAGGCGCCGTGGCCGGTCTGGCCTTCATGGCGCTGGTCGTGTTTTGCGCGATCTTCGCTCCGTGGGTCGCGCCCCATGACCCGAGCGAGCAGTACCGCGACTTCCTGCTGACCCCTCCGGTCTGGCTTGAAGGCGGCCAGTGGCAGTTTCTGCTGGGCACCGACGAGCTGGGCCGCGACCTGCTCTCGCGCCTGATCCAGGGTTCGCGCCTGTCGCTGCTGATCGGTTTGTCGTCGGTGGTGATGTCGCTGATTCCGGGCATCCTGATGGGCCTGCTGGCCGGTTTCTTCCCGAAAATCCTTGGGCCCACCATCATGCGCCTGATGGACATCATGCTGGCCCTGCCTTCGCTGCTGCTGGCTGTGGCCATCGTCGCGATCCTCGGCCCTGGCCTGATCAACACCGTGATCGCCATCGCCATCGTGTCGCTGCCGTCCTATGTGCGTCTGACCCGCGCTGCGGTCATGGGCGAACTGAACCGCGACTACGTGACCGCTGCCCGTCTGGCCGGCGCCACCCTGCCGCGCCTGATGTTCATCACCGTGCTGCCCAACTGCATGGCGCCGCTGATCGTTCAGGCCACCTTGAGTTTCTCCTCGGCCATCCTCGACGCTGCGGCGCTGGGCTTCCTGGGTCTGGGTGTACAACCGCCAACGCCTGAGTGGGGCACCATGCTCGCTTCGGCCCGCGACTACATCGAACGCGCCTGGTGGGTGGTGAGCCTTCCGGGCCTGACCATTTTGCTCAGCGTGCTGGCAATCAACCTGATGGGCGACGGTCTGCGCGATGCGCTGGACCCGAAACTCAAGAACGCCGCCTGAGGACGCCAGAATGCCATTACTAGACATCAAGAACCTGAACGTTCGCTTCGGCGATGCCACCGCGACCCCGGTCGTCGACGGCTTGAGCCTGAGCGTAGACAAGGGCGAAGTCCTGGCCATCGTGGGCGAATCGGGGTCGGGTAAATCCGTGACCATGATGGCCCTGATGGGCCTGATCGATCACCCCGGCATCGTCACTGCCGACGCCCTGAGCTTCGACGGCAAGGACATGCTCAAACTGAACGCGCGCCAGCGGCGGCAGATCGTCGGCAAGGATCTGTCGATGGTTTTCCAGGACCCGATGACCGCGCTGAACCCCAGCTACACCGTGGGTTTCCAGATCAAGGAGGTCCTCAAGCAGCACCTGGGCCTCAAAGGCAAGGCCGCTCACCAGCGCGCGCTTGAGCTGCTGCAGAAGGTCGAGATTCCGGGCGCCGCCCAGCGTCTGGAAGCCTACCCGCACCAACTGTCCGGCGGCATGAGCCAGCGCGTCGCGATCGCCATGGCCATCGCCGGCGAGCCGAAACTGCTGATCGCCGACGAACCGACCACGGCACTGGACGTGACCATTCAGGCGCAGATCATGGACCTGCTGCTGGCCCTGCAAAAAGAGCAGGACATGGGCTTGGTCCTCATCACCCACGACCTGGCCGTGGTGGCCGAAACCGCCCAGCGTGTGTGCGTGATGTACGCGGGGCAAGCCGTTGAAGTCGGTCAGGTCCCGGGGCTGTTCGACGTACCGGCGCACCCATACAGCGAAGCGTTGCTGGCGGCGATCCCCGAGCACAGCATGGGCGCCGAGCGTCTGGCCACCCTGCCCGGCATCGTTCCCGGTCGCTACGACCGTCCGAGCGGCTGCCTGCTGTCACCACGCTGCCCGTATGTCCAAGACAAATGCCGCCAACAGCGCCCTTCCCTGGACCCACAAGTCCACGGTCTGGTGCGCTGTTTCTATCCGCTGAATCAGGAGGTGGCGTAATGAGCGAAATCGTACTGACCGCCCGTGACCTCACCCGTCACTACGATGTATCCCAGGGTCTGTTCAAGCCCCACGCCACCGTGCGCGCCCTCAACGGCGTGTCGTTCGAGCTGGAAGCCGGCAAGACGCTGGCCGTGGTCGGTGAATCCGGCTGCGGCAAATCCACCCTCGCCCGCGCCTTGACGCTGATCGAAGAGCCGTCGTCCGGCTCGCTGAAAATTGCAGGCCAGGAGGTCACCGGCGCGACCAAGGCCCAGCGCAAGCAGCTGCGCAAAGACGTGCAGATGGTGTTCCAGAGCCCTTACGCCTCGCTCAACCCGCGGCAGAAGATCGGTGATCAACTGGCCGAACCGCTGCTGATCAACACCAGTCTCTCCGCCGCCGAACGCCGCGAAAAGGTCCAGGCGATGATCCGTCAGGTGGGTTTGCGTCCTGAGCATTATCAGCGTTACCCGCACATGTTCTCGGGCGGTCAGCGTCAGCGTATCGCCCTGGCGCGCGCGATGATGCTGCAACCCAAAGTGCTGGTAGCGGACGAACCGACCTCTGCGCTGGACGTGTCGATTCAGGCGCAGGTGCTGAACCTGTTCATGGACATGCAGCAGGAGTTCAACACCGGTTATGTGTTCATCTCGCACAACCTGGCGGTGGTGCGGCATGTGGCCGACAGCGTGCTGGTGATGTACCTGGGGCGCCCGGCGGAGATGGGGCCCAAGGAGGAGATCTACAGCCGTCCATTGCACCCGTACACCCAGGCGTTGCTGTCGGCGACGCCGGCGATCCATCCGGACCCGTTGAAGCCGAAGATCAAGATTGTCGGTGAACTGCCTAACCCGCTGAATCCGCCATCGGGGTGTGCTTTCCACAAGCGTTGCCCGTATGCGACCGAGCGGTGCAGCAGTGAGATTCCGGAGTTGCGGGCTGTGGATAACCGGCAGGTGGCTTGCCACTATGCGGAGCAGTTTGTGGCTTGATCGCTGTCTGAGATGAAAGGGCCCCGCTTTGGCGGGGCTTTTTTATGGGTGGTTTTTGGGGGTGGGATTTGGGTGTATATCCGTTTTCTGGGGTGTTGCTGATACAGGTTCCGCTCTTACAGCGGGTCACTTTTGGCAAAGGCGCCCCAAAAGTAACCCGCCGTAAGGGCGGAACCGTCAGCAGCCGTTATCGAAACAGTGGATAAGCACGCCAAACCCAGTAACGACTCAATAAACATCCCGCCGATACCGCCCCTGCTCGATCAACGCCTCAACGCGCTGAGCACCCAGCACCTCAACCAGCACCGCATCCACGCCGGTCGCCATGCCTTCAAGACTCCCGCAGATATAGATCGCAGCGCCCTCCTCCACCCACAGCCGCAACTCATCCGCCGCCTCGCGCAGGCGATCCTGAACATACACCTTCTGCGCCTGATCGCGAGAAAACGCCAGGTCCAGCCGCGCCAGATCACCCGACGCCAGCCAGCCCTGAAGCTCATCGCCACAGTGGAAATCGTGAGCCAGATTACGCTCGCCAAACAGCAGCCAGTTGCGCGGCTCACCCTGCGCGATCCGCGCCTTGAGCAAGCTGCGCAGCCCCGCCAGCCCCGTGCCGTTGCCGATCATAATCATCGGCGCAGGCTCGCTCGGCAGATGGAAACTGCTGTTGCGCCGAATACGCAGGCTGATCCCGTCACCCACCGCAGCGTGCTCGGTCAGCCAGCCGGAACCCAGGCCGAGGCTGCCATCCGGGTGCAGCTCTTGACGCACGATCAGTTGCAGCGAGCCGTCTTCAGGCATCGACGCAATCGAATACTCACGCATGGCCAAGGGCACCAGCGCATCGACCAATGCTTGCGCATGCAGCCCCACCAGATGGCTGCGGTTGGCAGGCAGCTGGCGGCTGCTCAGGGCCTGAGCGAGGCTTTCGTGGAGGCCGTCGACGGTCACTTGGGCGTCAGCGGCGATGCCCAGCCCGGCGAGGAATTGCTCCACGGCAAATGATGCGTTGCGAGGCAGCATTTCGATCAGATCACCGGCTTCCCAGCGCGTATCGGATTCAGAAATCAGACCAAGCAAAAACACCTTCGAACCAACGCTGTTCGGATTCAGCCAGTCGCGCTGGGCCAAGACCCAATTCTCATACTCCGACGCTTTCCAGGGGCTGGCCGGGGTCGAGCCGGTCAGTTTGCCCAGTTGCTGCTGCCAGTGTTGCAGCGCAGCGCTGTCGCCGCTGTCGACTTCAACCGGGGCGAACAGCGTGCTGCCGCCACGCTCGGTGAGCCAGCCGTGCAGGCGCTGGGCGAAGCCGCAGAAGTGTTGATACTGGCGATCGCCCAGGCCCAGCACGGCGTAGTTGAGGTTTTCCAGAGACAGCGGGCGGCCCAGCAATTTGCGCTCGAAGCCGCGGGCGCTGTCCGGTGCCTCGCCATCGCCAAAGGTGCTGACGACGAACAACGCATTGCGGCTCTGATTGAGGTCCTGCTCGGTCATGTCCGCCAGACGCTGCACTCGCACGGCCAGGCCTGCCGACTGCAATTGGCCAGCGGTCTGCCAGGCCAGTTGTTCGGCGAAGCCGCTCTGGCTGGCGAAGCCGATCAGCCACGCCGGGCCCTGGCTGCCGTAAGGGCTGGCGGTAGACACTGCGACTTCACCCCGGGCATTGCGAATCTCGCGCTTCTTGCGACGACGGTCCAGGTACAGCAACCATCCGGTGATGAAGAACAGCGGCATCAGCGCTGCCGCGACGGTGATGACGATGCGGCCGGTCATGCCCCAATAACTGCCGGTGTGCAGCGAATAATTACTGACCAGCAGCTGCGCGCCGTAGCCTTTCTCGGTGTAGCGGGAAACGGCTTTGAGCTTGCCGTTCGCAGGATCCAGGGTGATCTGATTCAGCGCGCGCGGGTGCGGCGAATTCTTGAGGATGTAATAGACCGTCGCCATCTGCCCCGGCGCTTGTGGCAGGCGCAGGTTGTAGCCTTTAAGGTCGGGGCCGGCGGTTTTATCGATGGTGTCCCAAATGGCGGCGTAGTCGAAAGCCACTTCCGGTTGCGGCGCGGCATCGCGAGGGCCGCCAGCGCCTGGACGCGGGCCTCCGCCCCCCCGGCGTTGTTCGCCTGCCACGGGAGGGTCGCCGATCAGTTTGTTCATGCCGTTATTGAACCAGTCGTAAGACCAGTTCAGGCCGGTGACGGCCAGCAGCAGGTAGACGATCAGGCACCAGGTGCCGAACACCGAGTGCAGGTCCCAGTTGAAACTGCGGCCCTTTTTCGCCCAGTCCAGGGTCAGCCACACCCGCCAGTTCAAGGCTTGGCGAGGCCAGCGCAGGTACAGGCCGGAGAGACAGAAGAACACCAGAATCAGCGTGCACGCCGCCGTCACTTGCTTGCCATATTCACCCGCCGCCAGGAATCGGTGCAGGTTGAGCATGAAACCGAAGAAGTCCTGACCGACGGCATCGGGCTTGAACTCGCCGGTGTAGGGGTCGAAGTTGTGCATCTCGCCACGGCGCTCGCCCGGTGGCGGCTTGAACCAGACTTGCGCGGCCCGCTCGCCATCGACTTCGATGCGAAACATCGAGACGGTGTCGTTACCCTGGGCTTCGAGTTTGCTGACCATTTCGGTCAACGACAGCTGGTGCTCGCGGGGCTGCACGAACAGCGCATCAGGGTTGAGCGCATCCATGATTTCGTCCTCGAACGAATACAGCGCGCCGGTGATGCCCATCAGAGCCAGCACCAGACCGGCTGTGATCCCGAAGAACCAGTGCACTTGAAACAGGACTTTCTTCAACACCCTCAATCACCTCGATAACCCGCTGCGACGCGCATTATGCCCACAAACGGAACGCATTCTCATGCGTGGCTGATTCTTTATTAGGTCTCAGGCTGGACACAAAAGCCCCACCCGCCAGAGGCAGGAGGGGATTGGCGATCCGCTTCTTTAATTAGAAGTGGAAAGCGGTGGTCAGCAAGGCGGTACGACCGGCTGCCTGGTTGGCGAAGTGTGCCGCGTAGGCTTTGTCGTAGTAGGTCTTGTCGGTCAGGTTCTGCACATTCAGTTGCAGGTCGATGTTCTTGGTCAGCTTGTACGAAGCCATGGCGTCGTAACGGGTGTAGGACGGCACGTACACGGTGTTGGCCGTGTCACCCCAGACTTCGCCGACATAGAACGCGCCACCACCAACGGTCAGCTTCGGCGTCACGTCATACGTGGTCCACAGGCTGGCGCTGTGTTTGGCGGTGTTGGGCATTTCGTTGCCATCTTGCGAGGCAGCGCCCGCCGTCACGGCACCGTTACGACCGACCAGACCGGAGCTGACCAGTTCGCTGTCCAGGTAGCTGTAGCCGGCGAACACTTGCCACTGATCGGTGAGCTTACCGCTGGCCGACAGCTCGAAACCGTCGACACGGGACTTGCCGGCGTTCTGATAAGTGTTGGTGCTGACCAGTACGCGGGTGTTTTCTTTCTCGGTCCGGAACACCGCTGCGGTCAACGACAGGCGCTCGTTGAGGAAGTCCCACTTGGTACCTACTTCGTAGTTCTTGGTGGTTTCCGGTTCCAGGTCGCTGGTCAGGACGCTCCCACTGGCGATCAGCCCGTTGCCGTCGGTTCCCTCGTTAAGCATGCCGCCGGGCGGGGTGGCCGACGTCGCGAACGAGGTATAGATGCTGCCGTTCTCGACCGGCTTGTAAACGACGCCCGCCTGCCAGTTCCAGAAGTTGCTGTTGTTCTTGCTGCGTGTGGTCGCGGCGGTGAGGCTGTCAGTCTTGGCCTTGGTGTCGAAGCTGTCGAAACGCGCGCCCAGGTTGACCTGCCACTGTGGGTTCAGCTCGATGGTGTCGAAAGCATACAGCGAGCGGGTGAACCCGATGGTGTTGGTGCCTTTGTAGTTACGCGCAATCGTGCCGGTGTAGTCGTCGTCCGGGTTTGGGTTGCTCAGCGAAGTACAGGTGCCGCCGTAGACTTCACCGACCTGACAGCCCACGCCACCCGGAGAAGTCGCAGTCGGGTTGGTGTTGGCCGGGTTGGAGAAGGTATAACCGCTGACCTTGCTCACTTCACGGGTCAGCTCAAGGCCCGTGGAGTAGCTGTTCTTGAAGCCCGCGAGCTGGAACGTACCGAACAGATCGGTCTGGTTGGTGGTGGTTTCAGTGGTGCTGACGCGAGCGTTGGCCCGGCGCCAGACGGTGCCACGGGCGTTGACGTTGTGCTGGCTGTCGTCCGGCTGAGTCAGAATGTAGTCCTGGCCGACGTTGCCGTGACGGAAGGTGTTCTTCAGCGTCATGTCTTCGTTGAAGTCGTGCTCGAAGCTGATGGTCGAGATGTCGCTGCGGGTCTTGCGGAAATCACGATCCTTCAGACCATAGAAGTTGTTGCTGTTGCCGCCATCGGTGGGCTTGTCGTGCACATGAACCGCCGTGGTGGAGGTCGAGCCATAGCCATACGGAATGCCCGAATCCGGCAGGTCGTTGCCTTCGACGTGGTAGTAGCTCAGGTTCAGACGGTTCTCGGTGCCCAGGCCGAAGGTCACCGACGGCGCTACGCCCCAACGGTCGTAATTGATCGCGTCGCGGCCCGCCACGTTCTGCTCGTGGCTCATCAGGTTCAAACGGAACGCTGCGGTGTCGAGGAACTTGCGATTCACATCCAGGGTGTAGCGGCGGGTCTGGTCGGTGCCATAGGTGAACGCGCCGTTGGTGAAATCGTTGGCTTTGGGCAGCTTGCTGACCAGGTTGATGCTGCCGCCCGCCGAGCCACGACCGCCCATGGCCGAGTTCGGGCCCTTGCTGACTTCGATCGATCGATGTCGAAGATCTCGCGGCTCTGGGCGCCGGTGTCACGCACGCCGTCGATGTAGGTGTCACCCTGGGCGTCAAAACCACGAATGAACGGACGGTCACCCTGCGGGTTGCCGCCTTCACCGGCACCAAAGGTGATGCCCGGTACGGTGCGCAGCGCGTCCTGCAGCGAGGTGGCGGCGGTGTCCTTGAGCACTTGTTGAGGAATCACGGTGACCGAGCGCGGGGTGTCTTTCAGCGGCGCGGTGTACTTCTGCGATGCGCTTTTTTCGGTCTTGTAGTCGGTAGACTCTTGAGCCTCACCGGTGATGCTAGTCGCGCCCAGGGAAATGGCGTTGCCGTTGCTCTTCGCGGCCTCATCGGCGGCGTGGGCCAACTGCGATGCGGACATGGCAGTGACCGCCATGCCGATCGCCGAAGCGAGAAGCCGTGGTGAACTGACGGACGGTTGTAAGCGCTGGCGCGACATAGTGATTTCCTTCCCCAAGGAATGTGTGAGGTCGCGGAATATAGATGGGAATCATTTGTATTCGCATAAAACTTACAATCTTTACACTTTCGCTTTACGGTTTCCGCCCGCTCATCCGTCTACGCGCGCTCGAAGGGTTGTACACAGCCAATAAGAATCACTACCATTCGCTACCTTTTCGACAGAGTGGCTGCGCCATGCTCCTACACATTCCCGGCCTGTTCACCCGCGAGGAAGTGCTGCGCATCCGCGAAGCTCTGGAGCAGACCGAATGGGCGGACGGCAAGATCACGGCCGGGCATCAGTCGGCCAGGGCCAAGCACAATCTGCAGCTGCCCGAAGGCCATCCGCTGGCAAAGGAAATCGGCGCCGCGATGCTCGAGCGTCTGTGGCAAAACCCGCTGTTCATGTCTGCCGCTCTGCCGCACAAGGTGTTTCCACCTCTGGTGAACTGCTACACCGGCGGCGGCAGTTTTGATTTCCACATCGACAACTCGGTGCGTCAGGCCCGAGGCAGCATCGAGCGGGTGCGCACCGACCTGTCGTCGACGCTGTTCTTCAGCGACCCTGACGATTACGACGGCGGCGAACTGGTGATTCAGGACACCTTCGGCACCCGCGAGGTCAAGCTGCCAGCCGGTGATATGCTGCTCTACCCCGCCACCAGCCTGCACAAAGTCAACGCCGTGACTCGTGGCGCCCGCTATGCCTCGTTCTTCTGGACCCAGAGCCTGGTGCGTGACGATGGTCACCGCACCCTGCTGTTCGAAATGGACACCGCCATCCAGCAACTGAGCCGCGATGTGCCCGATCATCCTTCGCTGATCCAGCTGACCGGCACCTACCACAACCTGCTGCGCCAATGGGCCGAGGTCTGATTCATGAGCTGGACGCTGCGACGCGAAGATGTACTCACCGGCCAACAACTGCGTGACATGCTTCAGGAAAACCCTGCCAGCGCTGCACGGGCAATCCTCATTGCCGCGCAGGAAAACATGGTCGACGCACAGGCATTGCTGGGCCAGATTCTTCTCGACGGCACCGGCATCGAACAGGACGCGGCACTGGCCCTGACCTGGTTCCAGATCGCGGCGCGCAATGGTCACGCAATGGCCACCAACATGGCCGGGCGCTGCCACGAACACGGCTGGGGCTGCGAGCCCGATGCAAGCAAGGCCGCAGCGTTTTATCGGCAAGCCGCCGAAGCCGAGCTCGACTGGGGCTTCTACAACTACGGCAACCTGCTGGCCACCGGCCGTGGCGTCAACAAGGATCAGGCCCGCGCGCTGGCCTGCTACCGCAAGGCCGCGCAGATGGGCCACGCCAAATCGATGAACATGCTGGGCCGATACCTGGAAGAAGGCGTGTGCTGCGAGCGCGATCTGGCTGCCGCCCATGACTGGTATCGGCGCTCGGCCGAGGGTGGGGATTTTCGTGGGCAGTTCAGCCACGCCGCGGTGCTGGCTGATGAAGGCCTGATCGATCAGGCACTGGTCTGGTTTGAAACCGCTTTGCGCATCGGCAACCTGAATTTCCTGCGGGTCAGTCGCAAGACATTGCTGTCCTCCTCCCATGCGCAAGTCCGCGCACTGGCTATTGCGTATCACCAGCGCGCGGCGGAGTTGGGGGATGCCTCCGACCTTCATGAGTTGAGCGCGCTGAGCGTCAGCGACTGAGGCCCCGCCCAAGGTTGTTGCAGATCAGCTCTGCCATTCTCGAAGCAAACCGTTCAGGTACGCCGTCATGGCCGCGGCGTTCTCGATGAACCGACCCACCTGCTCGACCACGTCACCATTGGCATCGAGTTGGTTCTGCTGCGCAAAACCCCTGATCGCTTGAACGATGACGCTGGCCTCTCGCAGGTAAACCAGGTGATGCCCGGCCAGCTCTTGATAAGCTTTCAGTTGCCCGATCTTGAGTTCGCTCTCACTGATCTCGTTCTCAAGTTCGCGCAACCTGAGCGTTAGCGTATCCAGATCCCGTTGCAGCCTGCCTCTGAGGGAAATCAGGTGGCTGTACCTGACAGATTCGATTCCCAGATTCAGCTGATTTTTCAGGCCTTCAAGCCCGGCTTGGATCGAGCCCACCAGCGGATTTTTCGGGTCAATCTCAAGCAGCTTGGCCAGCGATTCAACCAAGGGTTTCAGACGGTCCAGCAGACTGATGGATTCCACCTCGGCAATCAGCTTGTTCAAGACTGCCTCCTGCGTCTGCAATTCGACCAGTGGCCTGCCCTCTTCTTCGATCCTGGCCCTGACGGGAGCAATTTCCGCTTCCAGCCGGATGATCACTGGATCGGCGTCATCGAGAACAATCGCTCTGAAGTTGCTCAGCGCGTCGTCCAGGCTGCCGACGTGGTCGGCAACGTGGGAAATACGCTCGCGCGAGTCCTCTCCCAACTCCCGGGTCAGCTCGGCGATTACGGCACTTGAGCCCTCCGGTGCCCGTTCGCGCAAATCCATGATGGTCTTGATCAGCTCCGGCAAACCGTCGGTTTTGAGCGCGATGGGCGTGACGGTCAGGGTATTGAGCCCCTGCGCATCAGCGAGCTTGAGATCGAGAAGCAACGAGCGAAGTTTTTCACGCAGCCGGGACAAATAAATATCGCCCAATGCCAACGCCTGTTGCCGTAGTTGAGTGCGACTGTTATTAAAGGCAGCCATGTCGGGCGTGGGTAATTGAAGGGGTGCATCCATGATATAAGTCATATCAATTCTCGCAAAATATCCATTGGTGAGTACAACGATCGTCGGTCAACGATCAATGGCGTTGTCGAAAGCAGTCAGCAAGTCGAATGACTGCTTTTTGATATCAAGCCAATTGGAAATAACAATATTAAAACGCAGTACCAGAATGGCGAGATAAGTTGCATTGTTCAGATCAGCCACCCGTTTATGCGAAGACTTGACCAACTCTTCAAGCAGTACCCAGATACTTTCGAGCCCGGCGATCCCAACCGTTGCACCATCAATTCGACCCTCCAGATCTTCAAGATTGGTCTCCAGCGTCCGCAATCCCCCCAGCAATGTGTTGAGCTTCATTAGCTGTTGTTCAACACGCCGTTTTGACTCGATTAATTCATTCTTTTCCTTGCGCACGTTTTCGGCTTTTATTCCGTAAATCGAGCCCGTTATCGCGGCTCCGATCGGTCCCCACCACACTCCGATGAGCGCGTATTTGACATACGCGCCGTACTCAGCGGTCTTTTGATCGATCCGCTGGGTCAGGCTCGCCAGTTCGCCGTTCAGCCGGGCGACTTCGCGGCTGGTGTCGGCACTGTTGGAGAGCCGTACTTTCAGGCTGACGTCCGGTGCAATGCTGCCGCGCAGCGTTTTCCTGAATTCGCCAACGCCTGCCTTGACCCTTGTGGTGCTGACACGATGTTCCTCCAGGAGCGTATTAAGCTCATCGAAAAACCCCGCCAGTATATGAATCTTTAGCGTGTCGCCGGGGGCGAGCGCCACGGGAGGCAGAGCATCGATCTGCTCGGGTGATAAATCCGAGACCTTCAGACTCTGGTAAGACTCAAGCCCGGTCACAAACTCGACGAGGGTCCTAGCCGTCTCAAGCAGGGCGTCAGAGAACGCGTACAAGTCGCTACCCACCTTGCGGATGTCCGACTCCAACGGCGCCCAGGTCTGGCAATGGGCATTGATCATGGCGTAGAGATCCCGGATGTCTTGCGGCGCCAGGCCTTTGATGTCGCTACTGTAGTTGCCGAGTAACTGGCGAACCTGTTCCAGATCGGTGGGCAGTTCAAGTCCGGTGCGTACATACGAGCGAATTTGACGGGCATCTTCGGTGGTCAGAATCAAACCCGGATCACGCGCAACCTCCGCATTCTGTGCGCTGGCAACACTCATAAAGTTGCCACTGGCCATTAACATTTCGTCCAGGGTATACACCGCCGCACTTGTAGTTTCTTCTTGTTGCATGATTAATCTCCTTATTGATCATTGCGATGAATTGAAGCTTGGTGTTTGCGCCGTCTTACTCATGCGGCATCAACAAACTAACAGAGCAACTCTCATTGGGACATATGCATCCATACGACGCATGACGTAGGAAAAAGACATAACAACACGGGGAACAAATGATCCGCGCCCCCTGGACGCACAGATTAAAACACCGTTAACACACGCTAAATGAATACTCAGCACCTCATAAAACCCGGCCATAAAAAAACCCGCGATCGCTCGCGGGTTTTTTGTCACAGCGCCAGGCTTAGATATAGAACGATTTCAGCGGTGGGAAGCCGTTGAACTCTACAGCGCTGTAGCTGGTGGTGTATGCGCCGGTGGACAGCCAGTACAGGCGGTCACCGATGGCCAGGTTCAGCGGCAGGCCGTACTTGTAGTTCTCGTACATGATGTCGGCGCTGTCGCAGGTCGGGCCGGCGATCACGACTTCTTCGACTTCGCCCTTCTTCTCGGTCCAGATCGGGAACTTGATGGCCTCGTCCATGGTTTCGATCAGGCCGGAGAATTTGCCCACGTCGGTGTAGACCCAACGCTCGACGGCGGTACGCGACTTGCGCGCAACCAGTACCACTTCACTGACCAGGATACCGGCGTTGGCGATCAACGAACGGCCCGGTTCCAGGATGATTTCCGGCAGGTCATCACCGAAGTCTTCCTTCAGGAAGCGGATGATTTCCTCAGCGTAGGTTTCCAGGCTGTTGGTCCGGGTGATGTAGTTGGCCGGAAAGCCGCCACCCATGTTGATCAGCTTGAGTTCGATGCCGTCTTCTTCTTTCAAGCGCTCAAAGATCACCTTCACTTTGGCGATCGCGGCGTCCCACACGGAGATGTCACGCTGTTGCGAACCCACGTGAAAGGAGATGCCGTAAGGCACCAGGCCCAGGTCACGGGCCAGGATCAGCAGGTCCATGGCCATGTCGGTCTGGCAGCCGAATTTGCGCGACAGCGGCCAGTCAGCGGTGGTCGAGCCTTCGGTGAGGATACGCACGTAGACTTTCGAACCCGGTGCGGCCTTGGCGATGTTGCGCAGGTCGGCTTCGGAGTCGGTCGCGTACAGGCGCACGCCCTTGTCGTAGAAGTAGCGGATGTCCTTGGACTTCTTGATGGTGTTGCCGTAGCTGATGCGATCCGGGCCAACGCCACGGCCCATCACTTTGTCCAGCTCGTAGATCGAGGCGATGTCGAAGCTCGAACCTTTCTCTTTGAGCAGGTCGATGATTTCGACGGCCGGGTTGGCCTTGACCGCGTAGTAAACCTTGGCGAATTCGAAACCGGCACGCAGGTCATCGTAGGCCTGACTGATCATGGCGGTATCGATGAGCACGAACGGGGTTTCTTGCTTGTCGGCGAACGCCTTCATTTTGGCGAAGGTGCTTTTCTCGAAATAATCTTCGACCTGAATCGACATGCGGGGGACTCCTGTTGGCAAACGGTAGAAAACAATGGGTGCAAATGAACGTCCTCCGTATCCCCACTTTGGTTCGCCTACTTCCCAAGGCCGTTGACCAAAAGCAAAAAGGCCATGGGACGCGGGTTCCCTTGGCCTTGCTGTCTCGTCGTCAGTACTTGAGCCGGATGGATCGTTTCCAGCATGGACGTTCGGCGCGAACTGTAGGACCTGAAGGGCTGGAGATCAACAAAAAATGTCGCGTTTCTGCCCGTTTTTGCCAGACGGGCACATGCACTCGTTCAATCACCCTTTAGTAACCGACCGATGTGACAGGACGATGTTCCCCACGGTTCTTGATTCTGCCGAAGGCGCAGGAGCCTTGCTTGCAGGCGATCTGCTGCGCAGCAGCAGTAAACCCGGCCGATGCGCAGTGTCAGACAACCCACGGACTCCGATTTACGACTGCTGCGCAGCCGATCGCGGGCAAGCCTTGCGCCTACGCCCTCCGGGCAGAATCAGAAGCTCTAGATCGCTGCCTGCTCCGCCACTTCCGCTGGCGACACGATACTGGTCTTCTTCCCACGCGATTGTCCCGAACTCAGGTACGCCGCGATCGACTCCTGGGTCACCTCACCCAAAAACACATTCTCGGCATCCAGCACTGGCAGCCACGCGCGGTTGAACTCGTACATGCGCGAGAGCAGGATGCGCAGGTGTTCGTCGTAGGCGGCGGTGGCGTTGAACGGGCGCAGGTATTGCTCGCAGGTGCCGGTCTGGCGGTGCAGGTCGCGGCGACGCACGTAGCCCAGGGCCTTGTTCTCGGCATCGGTGACGACCACGTAGCGGCGGTCGTTTTCGTCCATCGCTTCCAGCGCGTCGGCTACCGGGGTTTCCGGGCTGACGCTTGGCGCGTTGTCGGCAGCGTCTTCGGCCTTTACCAACAGCAGGCGCTTGAGGGTGCTGTCCTGGCCGACGAAGTTGCTGACGAAATCGTCCGCCGGATGCGCCAGCAGCGTGTCCGGGTGATCAATCTGCAACAGTTTGCCGGCGCGGAAAATGGCGATCTTGTCGCCCAGCTTGATGGCTTCGTCGATGTCGTGGCTGACCATGATCACGGTCTTGTTCAGCGCGCGCTGCATCTCGAAGAACTCGTTCTGGATCATTTCGCGGTTGATCGGGTCGACCGCACCGAACGGCTCGTCCATCAATAGCAGCGGCGCGTCGGCGGCCAGGGCGCGAATCACGCCGATGCGCTGTTGCTGACCACCCGACAATTCGCGCGGGTAGCGATGCAGGTACTGCTTGGGCTCCAGCTTGATCATGCTCATCAGCTCGCGCGCGCGGTCGTGGCATTTCTGTTTGTCCCAGCCCAGCAACTTGGGCACGACCACGATGTTTTCTTCGATGGTCATGTTGGGGAACAGGCCGATCTGCTGGATCACGTAACCGATGTTGCGGCGCAGGGTCACTTCGTCCAGTTGGGTCGTATCTTCGCCGTTGATCAGCACCTTGCCGGAGGTCGGCATGATCAGGCGGTTGATCATCTTCAGCGTCGTACTCTTGCCGCAACCCGACGGGCCGAGGAACACGCAGATTTCGCCTTCGTTGACGGTCAGGCTTACGGAGTCCACGGCTTTGACTTCCTTGCCGTTGCTCTGGAACGTCTTGGACAGGTTTTGCAGTTCGATCATGGTCTTGGGAGTCATTTGAGCAATCCTTTTGGAGTCAGCGAGCGTTGCAGCCATTGCAGAAGCAGGTCAGCGAAGATGGCCAGAATGCTGACCAATACGGCGCCGACGATGAGCATCGACATGTCGCTGCGGCTGATGGAGGCGAGGATGAGTACGCCCAGGCCACCGGCACCGATGGTGGCGGCGATGGTCATGACGCCGATGTTCATGACCACGGCGGTGCGTACGCCGGCGAGGATCACCGGCACGGCAATCGGCAGTTCGACCATGCGCAAGCGCTGGCCGAAGGTCATGCCGATGCCGCGGGCGGCTTCGCGAATGCCGGGTTCGACGCCGGTCAGCGCCAGATACGTGTTACGCATGATCGGCAGCAGCGAATATAGAAACACCGCTGTGATCGCAGGCAGCGGCCCCAGGCCCTGGCCGAACCTGGAGTAGAACGGCAGCAGCAGCCCGAACAGGGCAATCGAGGGCACCGTCAGCAGCACGGTCGCACTGGCTTGCAGCGGGCCGGCGAGCGTCGGGAAGCGGGTCATGACCACGCCCAACGGCACGCCCACCAGAATCGCCAGGGTCACTGCGATGCCGACCAAGGTGATGTGTTGCAGGGTCAGGTGAAACACCTGATTCCAGTCCAGATGGGAGAAAGCGCTGAAGAAGCTCATAGTTTCTCCTCTTGCTTTTCCACCGGGGTCTGCTTGATCGGCACGCTTTCGGCGGAAGGATTGATCGGATGGCTGCGCAGGAAATCGGCGGCCACGACAGTAGGGCTTTCGTGATCGACGTCGATACGCGCGTTCAGGTCGATCATGGTCTGGTTATCCAGCAGCGCGGCCAGCGGCTTGAGCTGTTCGGCCAGTTGCGGGTGCTTGTCCAGGTACTCTTTGCGAATCACCGGCGCGGCGGTGTAGTCCGGGAAGTAGTGCTTGTCGTCGTCCAGCACCTTGAGTTTGAAGGCGTTCAAACGGCCGTCGGTGGTGTAGACCAGACCGGCGAAGACCTGCCCGTTGCGCAGCGCGGTGTAGACCAGCCCCGCGTCCATCTGACGGGTGTTCTCGCGGCTCAAGTTCATATCGTAGTGTTTGACCAGCCCCACCAGCCCGTCGGAACGGTTGGCGAACTCGGTGTCGAGCGCGACGATATGACCCTGTTTCGCTTCATCCTTGAGCACAGTCGTCAGGTCGGAAACGTTGTTGATCTGCGGGTATTGCTGGGCAATCTTGTCCGGGAGCGCCAGCGCATAGGTGTTGTTGAACTTCGACGGCGACAGCCACACCAGGCCCTTCTTCGCGTCCAGTTCCTTGACCCGCTGGTAGGTCTGCTCGCTGTCGAGTTTTTCGTCGACATGGTTGTAGGCCACCAGCGACACCCCGGTGTATTCCCAAAGCATGTCCAGCTGGCCCGATTCCTGCGCGCTGCGCGCCAGGTTGCTGCCCAGGCCGCCAGTGATCTGGACCTGATAGCCCTTGTCGCGCAGGTATTGCGCGGTCAGTTCGGCGAGGATGGTCTGCTCGGTGAAGACCCGCGCGCCGATGCGCAAGACAGGTCGTTCAGCGGGGGCATCGGCGGCCTGGACAAATCCGGACAGCAAGAGGCCCGCGCCCACTATTAATGTGCATAACTTCTTCATGCGAATTCCTTTCTCTGCGCGGCCCGTTAGCGAGCCAGGCCACGTTCCAGCCAAAGACGACTCGCCAGGGTCACGGCGCCATCGAGCAACAGGGCCAGCAGCGCGGTACACGCGGCGCCCAGCACCAGTTGCGGCTGATTGTTCAGGGCGATGCCGGGGAAGATCAGGCTGCCAAGGCTGTTGGCGCCAATCAGGAACGCCAGCGGCGCGGTCCCGACGTTGATCGCCAGCGCCACGCGCACGCCGCCGACGATGATCGGCACGGCATTGGGCAGCTCGACGCGCCACAACACCTGACGCGGTGTCATGCCGATGCCGGTGGCGGCTTCTTTAAGGGAACCCTGAACGTTTTTCAGGCCTTCGTAGGTGTTGCGCACGATGGGCAACAGAGAGGCGAGGAACAGCGCGAAGATCGCAGGCCCACTGCCGATACCCAGGACGCCCAGGGCAATGGCCAGTACTGCGAGAGGAGGAACGGTATTACCGATGTTGAAGATCTGCATGAAACGTTCGGCGCGGCCAACCATGTTCGGTCGGCTAAGGACAATGCCGGTCGGAATTCCGACCACCAGTGCCGCGAGCATCGATGCCAGTACCAGCATCACGTGGGCTTGCTGATAAAACAGCAGATCATCCTGATACTGCTTGAGTGTATCGATGCCGATCCATTGGATCAGCAGGGCCAGGAGTACGACAGCGATCGTACCTCCCATCAGCCCCTTGCCATAGCGATTAGCCACGGGCGGACTCCTTATTTCAGTCGGCGAACGCCTCGCATGAACGGCCATTTCGGACCATTTGCGAACGTTCGCGAAGAGCAGCGGGTGGGTCGCCGGTAAGGGTTTAACCTCGGCGAAAACACGAGCCATGAGCGCAGCTTCGTCAAGCTAACTTGCTGATTTTGCGTTCCTTGGCAGTTGGCATTGCCAGGGAGTGGACGTCTCCGGAACCGCAAAGGTTCCCATGCGAGATGCTATTTGGCCACCCTTGATTGACTGAACGGTTCGGATATTGCTTTCGTTTGGGCTATAATCGCCGCCCTTTTTTGAATCACCTCTCGGGCGATTTCCCATGACCAGACAGGCCGCCGAAGTCGCGAAACGCCGCACTTTCGCCATTATTTCTCACCCCGACGCCGGTAAGACCACCATCACCGAAAAGCTGCTGCTGATGGGCAAGGCGATTGCCGTCGCCGGTACGGTGAAATCCCGCAAGTCCGACCGCCATGCCACCTCCGACTGGATGGAGATGGAAAAGCAGCGTGGTATTTCCATCACTACGTCGGTCATGCAGTTCCCTTATCGCGAACACATGATCAACCTGCTCGACACCCCGGGTCACGAAGACTTCTCGGAAGACACCTATCGGACCCTGACCGCAGTGGACTCGGCGCTGATGGTGCTCGACGGCGGTAAGGGTGTAGAGCCGCGGACCATCGCCCTGATGGACGTCTGCCGTCTGCGTGACACGCCGATCGTCAGCTTCATCAACAAACTCGACCGCGACATCCGCGACCCGATCGAGCTGCTGGACGAAATCGAAGCGGTCCTGAAGATCAAGGCCGCGCCGATCACCTGGCCGATTGGCTGCTACCGCGACTTCAAGGGCGTGTACCACCTGGCGGGCGACTACATCATCGTCTACACCCCGGGTCACGGCCACGAACGCACCGAGACCAGGATCATCCAGAAGCTGGACTCCGACGAAGCCCGCGCGCACCTGGGCGACGAGTACGAGCGCTTCATCGAGCAGCTCGAACTGGTGCAAGGCGCCTGCCACGAGTTCAACGAGCAGGAATTCCTCGACGGTCACATGACCCCGGTGTTCTTCGGTACCGCGCTGGGCAACTTCGGTGTCGACCACGTGCTGGACGCCGTTGTGGACTGGGCGCCGAAGCCGCTGGCACGGGTTGCCAACGAGCGTACCGTTGAGCCGGTGGAGGAGAAGTTCTCGGGCTTTATCTTCAAGATTCAGGCGAACATGGACCCCAAGCACCGCGACCGCATCGCCTTCATGCGCATTTGCTCGGGCAAATACGACAAGGGCATGAAGATGCGCCACGTGCGTACCGGCAAGGACGTGCGCATCGGCGACGCCCTGACGTTCTTCTCCAGCGAGCGTGAACAGCTGGAAGAAGCCTACGCCGGCGACATCATCGGTCTGCACAACCACGGCACCATCCAGATCGGCGACACCTTCACCGAAGGCGAAGCACTGGGCTTCACCGGCATCCCGCACTTCGCCCCGGAACTGTTCCGTCGCGTTCGCCTGCGCGATCCGCTGAAATCCAAGCAACTGCGTCAGGGCCTGCAACAGCTGGCCGAAGAAGGCGCCACCCAGGTGTTCTTCCCGCTGCGCAGCAACGACATCATCCTTGGGGCCGTCGGTGTGCTGCAATTCGACGTCGTCGCCAGCCGCCTGAAAGAGGAATACAAGGTGGAATGCTCCTACGAGCCGATCACCGTGTGGTCCGCGCGCTGGATTGATTCGGGCGACAAGAAGAAGCTCGAGGACTTCGAGAACAAGGCCGTGGAAAACCTTTCGATGGACGGCGGCGGTCACCTGACCTACCTGGCGCCAACGCGGGTCAACCTGAGCCTGATGGAAGAGCGCTGGCCGGATATCAATTTCCGTGCGACGCGTGAGCACCATTAACAGGCGATTGCGCCGGACCTCGGCTCGGCGCTAAACCTATGTAAACGCTGAACCTGTGGGAGTGAGCTTGCTCACGAAGGTGATGAATCAGGCAAAGTTGAGTTGCCTGACCTGACGCATTCGTGAGCAAGCTCACTCCCACAGCGGTTTTAGTGGTGTCTGATCTACTTCACCACCCTCCCCACGCCCCGCCCTCTCGGGTCCGAAGCGGTTTCGACTTTCGTGCCCTCAATCCTGATCGCCTGAATGTTGCCCATCGACCAGCCCTGATCCTTCAGCGTGTAGCCCATCGCCTTCAGCTCATCGGCGGTCTTCTCGTTCAGCGGCGCAAATTTCTCGGTAAAGATCGTGTCCTTCGGCAGCAACTGGTGATGCACCCGTTGTGCGGCGACGGCGTCTTTGAGTGGCATGTGGAAGTCATACAGGTTGTTCAGCACTTGGAACACAGTGGTGAAAATACGCGAGCCGCCCGGTGTGCCCAGCACCAGCGTCACGGCGCCATCGCGGGTGACCAGACTCGGGCTCATCGACGACAGCATGCGCTTGCCCGGCTCGATGGCATTGGCATCACCGCCGACCACGCCAAAGGCATTGGCCACGCCGGGTTTGGAGCTGAAGTCGTCCATTTCGTCGTTCATCAGGAAGCCTGCGCCAGAGACCACCACGCCGCTGCCGTAATCCCAGTTCAGCGTGTAGGTGTTACTGACCGCGTTGCCCTTGGCGTCGACGATGGAGAAGTGGGTGGTTTGATGGGACTCAAGCCCGGCCTTGATCTTTTCGGTCGGTGAAATGGCGGTCGGGTTGACCTCACTGGCGCGCTGGGCGAGGTAAACCTGATCGATCAACTCGTTGACCGGTGGGTTGGAGAAATCCGGGTCGCCCAGATAATTGGCACGGTCGGCGAACACACGTTTTTCGATTTCTGCCAGCAGGTGAATGTAGCGCGCTGAATTCAATGGCACGCCTTTGAAGTCCTCGCTCAGCTGCTGCTTGATGCCGATCAACTGCGCCAGCGCCACACCACCGGAACTGGGCAGCGGCGCGGTGTAGAGGGTGTTGCCGTTGAAATTCACATGCAGCGGCTTGCGCCACAGGGCTTTGTAATCGGCCAGGTCCTGTTTGGTGATCAGGCCGTTGTCGTGCTGCATCTGCGCCACCAACAGGTCAGCGGTCTGGCCGTGGTAGAACTCGTCTGCGCCGTTGTCGGCGATTCGCTCCAGGGTTTTGGCGAGTTCAGGCTGGCGGAAGGTTTCGCCGCTTTTCATGGTGCCGAAATAGTCGCCGAAGTTGGTCTTGCCGTTGAGCTGCTTGACCCTTTCTGCGCCATACATGTACTGCTTGTCGGCCACTGTGAAACCGCTTTTTGCGTAGCCGATGGCGGGCGTCAGCAGCTCGGCCCAGGGCAGTTTTCCGAACCTCTTGTGAGCCTCCCACAGCCCCATCACCGTGCCCGGCACACCGGCTGCGCGAGCACCCACCAGGCTCATGCCGGGAATCACATTGCCGTTCTCATCCAGGTACATGTCGCGGCTAGCGGCCTTGGGCGCGGTCTCGCGGTAGTCGAGAAAGTAGGGTTTGCCATTCATGAACAGGGTCATGAAGCCCCCGCCGCCGAGGTTGCCGGCCTCGGGATAGGTCACCGCCAGGGTGAAGGCCGTGGCGACAGCGGCGTCGACGGCATTGCCGCCTTTTTTCAGGATTTGCGCGGCGACTTCAGCACCGTACTGATCGGGGGAAGCAACGGCGCCGCCCTCCAGCGTGATGGCGGCATAAACAGGAGAACTGACGGCGAAGATCACCGACAAGGCGAGGGTCTTGAGGGTCACGACTCGCATAGGGCGTCCTTTATGAGTAAAGGTGGCAGCGTGTGACAGCGGGGCTTTCTGAGCGCTGATCTGTCGAACTGCTGAGCAGACTAACGCCCCGCGCCAAACAATGTGCGGTAAATATGTATCGCATCAACGCGTTCGCGCTCGTTGTGTGGGAGCCCAGGCCAGCGTTGGCCATCTCGTAGTCCCATCGGGCTTCGGCGTCGTTGAGCGGCCGGTCCTGCACGGTGCCCAGCCCCATGGCCTGGACAATGGCATTGCTCATGTCGAGGGACGAGGCATCGCCGCTTTTGGCGAAATAGAAGGTGCCGCCAAATGACGTTTGACCCGAGCGCGCGAATGATCGCGATAAACAGGGGGCTTTCGATTTCCAATCGCTCGGTTGCGCGCAGGTTCGCGTGGCTAGAGTCAAGGAACGCATAGCTGCGTTAACTGTTGCAGGGAGCAATGAGCATGAAATGGATCACAGCCTTGATGGCGATCGTTTTAACCACCCTCGTAGCGCTGTACGTCAGAAGCCTGGAGTGGCAGCCCTTCGTTGTAACAGCGCCCGAATCCACTCAGACAGACGAGGCGTTTCAAACCACGCTGAGGGCCCTTCGAGCCTTTCCTGCCACCCAGTTCGTACAGGAGGTGAGCGTCGATCCCCGTGCGATTACGTTGAATGAAAAGACCCTGAAGCTCACCCTGATCGACCACACCCTCACCGCCACCAAGGTCCGCAGCGAGCAGGTGACGAACCCAGACGGCTCTCACAGCATCGTGTGGTTCGGTCATCTGCAACCTCATGGCAGCGTCCATCCCGAGATCGCGCAATGGCAGGATCCCTTGAATTCAATCACCCTGGTGAAATCAGGACAAACCATCACCGGCACCATCAGAAAGGGCGTGCAACTGTTCGAGATTCGCCCCGTCGGCGCAGATCGCCATGTCGTGGTCGTCCTGGACGGAACGAAAATGCCACCAGAACGGGAAGAGCCTCTGCTGGCGAAAACATCGTCGGGCAGAACGTCCCAGACAGCGCCAACCTCCCCCGCGACCGCCTCTACCCACGCCCTCACTGACATCGACGTGATGACGGTGGTGGCGCAAAAAACGGTGATCGACTATCAGGGTGACATGCTCGCGTTGGTGCAGTTGGCCGTCGCGCTTGCCAATCAGAGCTACATCAACAGCATGATCGACATCCGGTTGCGCCTGGTCGCGTACCAGGTCACCGATTATGTACCCAACGCGGCTTTTCCCGCCCTTGACCTCATTCGCTTGCAAAATCCCGGCGACGGCTACATGGACGATTCGATCACTGTGCGCGATGAAGCCCGTGCTGACGTCGTGATGTATCTCTATCAAGCCTCCCCTGCCGCAGATGGGTCGCTGTCCTGCGGTCAGGCCTTGCAAAATGGCTCTACTGCCGACACTGCATTTGCAATGGTCAACTATGAATGCATCTCCAACTTCACCTTCGCCCACGAAATCGGCCATTTGCAGTCAGCGCGCCACGAAGTCGAAAGCGATCCCACGCAGACGCCGTATCCGTTCGCACACGCCTACCGGTTTACGGTGGGCGGTAACACGTGGCACACGATTGTCGGGACTCAGCCAAACCCGCCGACGTCACAGCGGCTCAACCTGTGGTCCAACCCCGATGTCCGCTATGAGGGAGTACCGATTGGCGATGCCGAGACAGCTGACAATCACCGCGTGCTGCAGCTGACCAAAGCCGCAGTATCGGGTTATCGATGAACTCACAGCGCATAATTGGCCAGTTTCTGCTGTATGAAATCCAGAAAACACTGAATCCTCAGCGCCAGCTGCGAGTTGCGGTAGTACACCGCGTGGATCGGCTGGCGATAGCCGCTATTGGCGTCGGGGAGGATGACCTTCAGGCGCCCCAAGCGAATGTCTTCATGGGTCATGAAGTGCGACAGGCAGACAATCCCCTCCCCCGCCAACGCCAGCTGGCGCAAGGTCTCGCCGCTGGACGCCGACACCGTCGGGTGAATGAACAGCCGGTCGCCATCGGCATGGCGCAACGGCCAGTAGTTCAGGGTTTCGGTCTGGGTGAAGCCCAGCAGCGAGTGGCCGTTCAGGGCGTCAACACTCTTCGGCGTGCCGTGTTTTTTCAGGTATTCGGGGCTGGCGAGGATGTTCAGCGGGCTGGTGCCGAGGGCGCGTGCGTGCAGCGTTGAGTCCGCCAGCGCGCCGATGCGAATGGCCACGTCGGTGCTCTGCTCCAGCAGGTCGATGATCAGGTCGTTGCTGTTCAATTCCAGCTGGATGTCGGGGTACAGCGCACGAAATTCGGCCACGTAGGGCACGATGGAATGCAGCATGAACGGCGACGCGGCGTTGATCCGCAAACGGCCGGATGGCGTCTGCTGACGCAGCGACATGCGCTCTTCCAGCGCCTCCATCTGCCCCAGAATCTGCCTGGCGCGCTCAAGGACAAACTTGCCCTCCTCGGTCAGGTCCATGCGCCGCGTGGTGCGATTGACCAGGGTGGTGTCGAGCTTGGCCTCCAGCCGCGACAGGGTGCGGCTGATGGCCGATGGCGTCTGCCCCATCTGTTCGGCGGCGGCCGAAATCGAGCCGCTTTCAATCACGCAGACGAACACCTGCAACTCATCGGATCGGGCTTTCACTGTTGTCCTCCGCTCAAAACAGCCTGGATCTTAGCCCTGTTTAGAGCAAAGGACAGCCGCCATTCAAACGCCGAACACGGATGCCAGATGCGCCTCGTAGCGTTTCACGTCGGTGTCGATGTTCGGCACTTTCATCACGTCCACCGCCAAAAACGTGGGCAGGCCGGTCATGCCGAGGAACTGGTTGGCCTTGTGGAACGGGAAGTACACCGCGTCCACGCCCTTGGCTTCGAAGAAGTCGGCCGGGTCGTCGAAGGCTTGCTGCGGGGCGTTCCAAGTGGCGGAAATCATGTACTGCTTGCCGTGCAACAGGCCGCCGCTGCCGTACTTCTGCGAGCTGTCGGAGCGGGTGCGCCCGTCGTTGGCGTACAGGCTGCCGTGCCCTTGGGTGAAGACTTCGTCGATGTACTTTTTCACGGTCCACGGCGCGCCCATCCACCAGCCCGGCATCTGCCAGACGATGACGTCAGCCCAGAGAAACTTCTGCACTTCATCGACCACGTCATAGCCGCCGTCGATGAAGGTCTGCTTCACGTCGAAACCGGCGCGGTCCATGAAGGCCAGCGCGGCGTCGTGCAGGGTGGCGTTGTAGCGGCCATCAGAGTGAGCGAATTGTTTGCCGCCATTGAGGAACAGAATCTTTTTCATGCAAAACCTCGTCGTCGCTCAAGCGTCGGCCAAATAGAAAGCGGCCCGGTTTGAGCGTCAGTCATGGGAAGGGTCAGAACGGGAATGGACGGCAGCATAACGAGTTGGCGGGCGTTGAATAAGCGGCGAGCAGGCAAAATACCTTTGCGCCAGAATCACAAATGAACGAGGAATTATTGACTTTGAATTCGACCACCTCTATCACATCAGCCCGAGCAGCCCGTCATCAGCCGTTCGCTGAATCAACCGGCGATCAGCAGGTGCAAGCCGAGCAGCGCCATGCCGATGAAGAACACGCGCTTGAAGGTCACGGCGCTGATGCGTTGACGCAGCCACTGGCCGATCATCATGCCCAGCAGCGCCGGGATCACGGCCAGTAACGAAGCGCTCATCTCGGCGCTGCCCAGCGCATCGTTCCAGAACAACCCCGCGCCCAGTGCAAGGGTCGACACGGTGAACGACAGCCCCAGCGCCTGCACCAACTGATTGCGGTCCAGGCCCAGCCCCTGAAGATAAGGCACAGCCGGAATCACGAACACGCCGGTGGCCGAAGTGATCAACCCCGTGATCAGGCCGCACACAGGTCCCAGCCAAGGCTCGGCGCGGGGCGGCACCTTGAGCGTCGGCAGAAACAAACCGCACAGCGCATAAATGAATAACGCCCCGCCCAGCGCCCGGCCCATGTCGTGGGCGCTGCCCATGCCCATCGCATACGCCCCCAAACCCGTGCCGACGACGATCATCACCAGCAGCGGCCACAGCCGTTTCAGCGAACTGCGCAGGTGCCCGCCTGCGGCCAGTTGCCAGAGGTTGGTGAAGGTGGAGGGAATCAATAACAGCGCCGCAGCCTGCGTCGGCAACATAGCCACGCCCAGTAATCCCATTGCGACGGTAGGCAGGCCCATGCCGATCACGCCTTTGACCGTTCCGGCGAGCAGAAAGGCCAGCAGGACCAATGCGGTCAGGCTCCAGCCAAGATTTTGATACAGCGAGAAGAAGGTCGTCATGGGGATATGGTGGGCCTGTCCTGCAGGTTTTTGAATCTGCGATATATTGAGTAAGCCTTCGTTTCAAACAGAACCTGATGAAGCTATATCGACGTGCACTTCGACCTGATCGACCTCAAACTCTTCCTCAACGTCACCGAAGCCGGGAACATCACCGCAGGCGCCGCGCACAGTCATCTGTCCCTGGCATCGGCCAGCGCGCGGATTCGCGGGCTGGAGTCGTCGTTGGGCATCGCGCTGCTGGAACGGGGTCGACGCGGGGTCACGCCCACCGCAGCGGGCAAGGCGCTGGCGCAGCATGCGCGGTTGATCCTGCAACAGGTCGAGCGTCTGCACGCCGATCTCACCGATTACGCCCAGGGCTTCAAAGGCCAGATCCGTCTGCTGTGCAACACCTCGGCGCTGAGCGAATACCTGCCCGAAACCCTCGCCGAGTTTCTCGCCGATCACCCCAACATCGACATAAGCCTGGAAGAACACCCCAGCCTGCGCATTCTCCACGCCGTGCGGCATGGCACGGCGGACATCGGCATCATCTCCAACGCGGTCGACGCCAGCGACCTACAGACCCTGCCCTTCTGCGCCGACCCACTGACGCTGATCATGCATCTCAATCATCCCCTGGCCGAGCAGGTCGATGCCGGCCAGGGCAGCCTGCGTTTCAGTCAGGCGTTGGGGCATGAGTTCGTCGGGCTGGGGGTCAACAGCGCCATGGCGATTTACCTTGAAGAACAGGCGCTGCACCTGGGCCGCCGCCTCAAGACCCGCGTGCGTGCAGAAAGCTTCGATGGCGTGTTGCGCATGGTGCTGCGTGGCGCGGGGCTGGGGATCGTGCCGCAAGCGGCGGTCGAGCGTTTTCAAAAGGCCAGTCGGTTGAGAAGCGTGCCGTTGAGCGACAGCTGGGCGGATCGGCAGCTTCTGATGTGCGCGCCGGACTTCGATGCGCTGCCGGAATACGCCAAGGCGCTGGTGCGGCATTTGCGGCGCAAAACTACGTTTCCAGGCACCCCGATGTCGAGCACAGACAACTGACCGACCCTTGGGCCGCCTAAGGTGGGCGAGCGCAACTTTCGCCACCTTTTCTGGAGCTGTCATGAGCAACTCGATCGTCCTTCTTCGCGACACCACGCCACTGCCCGTCGTTGACGCCTGCAAATGGGAACGCATCGGCGGCGACCCGCACACCGTCAACCTCAACGCCTACACCAGCGCCGACGGCGAAAAGATCATGGGCACCTGGATCTGCACGCCAGGCAAGTGGTATGTCGAGTACACGAAGTGGGAATACTGCGACTTCCAGGAAGGCTATTGCATCATCACCCCTGAGGGTAAAGAGCCGATTCACCTGAAGGCCGGCGACAAGTTCATCATTGAGCCAGGCATGAAAGGCACCTGGGAAGTGGTTGAGACCGTTCGCAAGTATTTTGTGTTTGCCTGATCGCAGAGGTTAGACCCCGACGTTACTGGCCCTCACGGGGACATCTGTGCACGTGAGCTTGCTCATCAATGCCGCGCCTGAGCCGCAGACGATCTTGCGGATTCACCGGCCTCTTCGTGAGCAGGGTCACCACGCTGTCAACGAGCGGACGCTTCGGTCCGCCCCCCTCGACTCAGCGCATGATCTTGTCCAGCCGGTCCAGCGGCAGCGCGCGCTGCATGTAGTCCATGCCGGTGACCTGATCCAGCTCGGCCAGCACCATCGCAATTTGCTTGTAGGCGGCGCGGAACAGGGTGCTGCCAAGGCTTACCCGCTGAACACCCGCCACGCGCAAACGATCGATGGTCATGCGCTTGGCTGGCAGTACGTTGATCGGTTTGCTCAGCTCGCTCTGCACGGTCAGCAGATCGTCCATGTTGCGCAGCCCCGGCGCGAACAGGCAATCAGCGCCCGCCGCCTCGAACGCGGTCAGGCGCTTGATGACTTCACTCAATGAATAGTCATAGGGCCCGAGCAGGTAATCGGTACGTGCCGTGATCACGAAATTCGGATTGCGCGTGCGCACCGCTTCGCAGGCCGCACCCACCCGCTCGCAGGCCTGCTCGACGCTGAAAAACACCGGCGCTTGGGGCTGGCTGTAATCGCAGATGTCCTCGATGGACGCCCCGCCACAGCCCATGTCGGAAATCTGCCGGAAATTGCTCTCCACCCCTTCAGACGTTTTCGCCAGACCATTTTCCAGGTCTGCGCTCACCGGAATACGCACGGCCCGCACGATCCGGTCGATGGCCTCGAACCGGAGCTGGTTGTCCATCGTCACCGAAGAATCGCGATACCCGTGCGCGTACGCGATGCCCGCGCTGGTGGTGCCCAGGCTCGGGTATTCCAGTTGCTCGATCATCCGCGCGCTGCCCTCGTCCCATGCGTTGGGCATGACGAACAGGGGACTGCCGGGCCGGTGCAGATCGTTGAAACGCTTGCTTGCATTCATGAATGGCTTCCTCCCTGAACGCAAGACTAATCGTCGGCCGGCTTAATCCCCATTCAAAAAAATTGAATCTGTTTCAAAAAACGTGAAAAGACAGCCCACCCCGATCATGAAAGTCTTGCCGCACCCAACACCCAGGACGCACTTTCATGAAACGGACCGTAACCGCTTTATTGCTTTCGATCGCCTGCTCAACAGCAATTTCCGCACAAACAAGTTCCACGCAAACAGCCACTACCATTACTGACTCTGCGAAACTTGAAACATTCAAACTACCCGACAGCGCCTTGAATATTGCACTCTGGCACGACCCCGCCAGTGGCCCGCAACGCTCAACGCTCAAAGAATCGCAAGTTGTACTCTTTGTTCATGGCGCAACGATTTCCGGGAAGTTGTCCGCCGGATACGCCATTGGCGGTTATTCCTGGTCGCGGGATGTCGCCAACTCCGGGCGCGATGCCTGGGTGGTGGATCTACCCGGCTACGGCCGCTCGGATGATTACCCTGAAATGCGCAAGGCCGACGCCCACGCCACGAGCGATCCGGTGGGTAACGCCAAGAGTCTGGTGCCGGTGCTGGACGCGGCAATCGACTACATCCTCAAGCAGAGCGGCGCGAAGAAGCTGACGATCATCGCCACCTCCCGCGGCGCCATTCCTGCGGGCTATTACGCCAATGCGCACCCGGAAAAGCTGGACAAGGTGGTCTTCAACTCGCCCATCGTGCGCCGCGACAACATCGACCCGGCGATCATCAAGGGCCTGTTCGGCAACGCCGACCGACCGACGCTGAACTACTACGAAATCCCCATGGACAAGCGTCTGGCCATGCTCACTGACGACCGCCCGCAAGGTACCGACGTGCAGCTGGAAGACGACTTCATCAAACACTGGCCCAAAGACTCTTTATCGGAGCGCGGCACGCAACAAGGCACCATTAAAGTCCCGGGTGGTTTTGCCCAGGATATTTATGACGCCTGGCACGGTACTTATTGGGACCCGACAAAAATCACTGTTCCGGTATTAATTACCCGTGGTGATTACGACCATGTATTGACCACCCGCGATGACACCGACTGGTTATATGCCCACCTGACAAACGCCCCCAGTAAGCGCTCCGTGCTGATTGATAAAGGCACTCACGCCATGTTGTTTGAAAAGAAGCGCTTTGAGTTATATCGCGAAGTTCAATTGTTTCTTGATGGTCCTTATACCCCACTGGCCTTGAGCTGCAATTTCTGCGGCGGCCGCAATTAAAAAGGAGCAACAAAATGCTGAAGAAAGCACGCATCGTCACCCTGCAAGGGGTGCTCAACGAAAAGGTCTATCAGGAGCGCGTCTCGCGCAGCGGCTGTTTTCTGGGTAACACGCTGCTCGAACAGGTGGCCAATCAGGCCAAGCTGTCCAACGCCGTGGTCGGCGTGGCAGGCGCCGGAGGCATTGGCGGCGCCGTGGCGCTGGGGCTGGCGCGCCTTGGGGTGCGGCACATCAAGATCGCTGACCCGGACTCCTTCGAGGTCAGCAACATCAACCGTCAGTTCGGCGCGTCACTGGCCACTGTCGGCCGCAACAAGGCGCTGGTGGTCGCCGAAGAAGTGCACAAGCTGGCTGGCGACGTGACCATCGAGGTTTACCCCGAAGGTATTCAGAAGCACACCGCCGACGCCTTTGTCGAAGGCTGCGATCTGGTGCTCGACCAGATGGACTTCTACAGCATCGGCGAGCGCTACGCCCTGCACCGTGCCTACCGCAAATCAGAGACGTGCAAAGGCATGCTGGCCTCCTCGGTGGTCGGCTGGGGCGCCAACATCTACAAGTTCGAGAAGGACGGCCTGACGCTGGAAGACTTCTACGGCATCCCCGAAGACGTGCAGATGACGCCCGAACTGGTCGACAAGCTGGTGAAGCTCCAGGCCTCGTACCAGCCGCGTTTCCCGAGCATTCCGGATATCTACGGCTGGATGCAGGACACCGGCAACGTGCCGATCCTGTCCATCGCGCCGACCGCCTCGCACTACCTGATCCTCTGCCGTTCGACCCTGATGCTCTGCGATCTCGAAGGCGCGCCCTACAGCACGCCGCTGCCAGCGATGCCCAAGTACTACTGGTTCGACGGCTCGACCTTCGACAACGGCATCTACGAGTTCAACGGCCAGTGGGCCAACCCCGACGAACACCAGAAGCACTTCAACGTCGCCTGATGCATCACGGCCCTCGCCTGCGGGGGCCACACCGAGGTCTGTGCCTTGAACACCCCAACCCCTCCCCTTGAAACCCGCGACATCGGCCTGTTCCTCAGCGGGTCCGGCCTGTGGTTCATCTGCGTGGGCATTCAGAGCATCTTCTTGCCCTGGGTGCTGATCAGCGTGCTGCACGTCTCGCCGTTTCAGTTCGGCGTGGCGCAGATGTGCCTGATGCTGCCGGTGCTGATGCTCGTGCTTTACGGCGGCTATCTCGCGGACAGACAGCCGCTGCGGCGCTGGCTGGCGCGCATTTACCTGCTCGCGGCACTGGCGGCACTGCTGTTTGCGCTCTGGGATGCGCAGTCTTCCCTGAGCTACTCGAAGGTGCTGCTCTACTCGCTGCTGTTCGGCGTGCTCTCGGCCTTTTGCGCCCCGGCGCGGGAGGCCTGGCTGCACGTGCTCGGTCAGCGGCAGTTGCAGAAGATCGTCACCCTCAACATCGGCATCGAGTTCGGCATTCAGGTCATCGGCTACGCCCTCGGCGGACTGGTGTCGTGGCTGGGCATCAGCCTGATGTTCGTGCTGCTGGCGCTGCTGTTTGCGTCGGCCTCGTTCAGTGTGTCGCGCATCTCGACCACCACGCCCGCCAAGGCGCATTCAGGGCTGCTTGAGGAAACCCGCGAGGCCTGGCGCTTCTCGGTGGCGCATCCGGTGATCTTTCCGGTGCTATTGATCAACGGGTTGATCGGGTTGTTCTTTCTCGGTTCGTACTTCGTGGTCATGCCGCTGCACCTGGCGCAACTGGCGGGCTACGACGCTTCACTGCTGGCGACGGCGAACATCGTGTTCATGCTCGGGCTGATCGCCTCGGTGGCCACGCTGGTGTTGTCCGGCGGCGTGCAGAACAAGCAACGCACGTTGATCGTCGCCTGCCTGATCGCTTCGCTGTTTCTCGCCACGATGCCCTTCGTTTTCAACCGCTGGCTGCTGCTCGCGCTGCTGTTCGGCTGGGGATTTCTAGGGGGGATTGCCCTGAGCATGGGCCAGACCCTGATCCAGGAAAACGCCCCCGCGCGCAACAAGGCGCAGGTGCTGGCGCTGCTGATGCTGTTTTTCATGGGCGGCAATCCGCTGGGCTCGTTGGCCCTGGGCACCCTGCTCGAATACTGCGACGCCACCTCGGTCGGCCTGATCAGCGCAACCGCCATGATCCTCGCCATCGCCGCCCTCTCGTACACACACAATCTCTGGAGTCTGCACTATGACAACGTCAACTCTGCCGCTTGATTTCCCGGTGCCGACCCGACGCACCAATCAGGTCTGCATCGCCGCAACCGACGCCGACCTGGCCAAGGTCCGGGCCATCTGGGAAGAGGTCTATCAGGAAGAACTCGGCTGGCTCGACGCCCACAGCACCGACCCGCGCAACGACCGCTATCATGCCGCCTCGGTGTACCTGCTGGCCATCGGAAGCGAGGGTGAACCCATCGGCGTGATGCGCATGGTCATCGACGGCGCGCAGGGCCTGCCGGTGGAAAACTTCATCGACATTTCAGCGCTTCGCCAATCGGCTCAGGGCGCGTTGGTGGAGTGCGCAAGGCTGATGGTGCCGGCGCGCTATCGCGATCAGAAATTCGCCGCCTACCCCCATGGCGTGTTCGCCGCGCTGGTCAAGGCCGCGCTGCATCACTGCCTTAAAGAGAAGCACTACAACGTGCTGGCCAACTGTTTTGTCGACACCCGAACCACGCCGATCAAGGCCCTGACCCACATGGGCTTTCGCGACCTGAACATCCGCTTTCGCGATGAACTCAAGGAAGCCTCCGAATGCACGGTGCTGCACCTGGACATCAAAGACATGCTGTCGATCTTTTATGGCCAGGAAAACGGGCTGGGCAACTACATCATGATGCGCAACGCCGGCTGATGCCGCGCAGGACGGACCCTATGAACTCACCCACTTCGATCTACCGACTCGAATCCAACGTGCGCGCGTATTGCAGGGAGTGCGACGTGGTCTTTGCCACGGCATCCGGCGCCACCCTCACCGACATCGACGGCCTGCGCTACATCGACTTTTTTGCCGGTGCAGGCTCGCTCAATTACGGCCACAACAACCCCTACCTGAAGAAACACCTGCTGGCCTACATTGAGCAGGACGGCGTAACCACGACCCTGGATTTTCACAGCGATGCCAAGTCGCGCTTCATCGAGCGTTTCGAACAGGTGATCCTCAAGCCCCGCGGCCTGGACTACAAACTGCAGTTCACTGGCCCCACCGGCACCAACGCTGTGGAAGCCGCGCTGAAACTGGCGCGCAAGGCCACCGGACGCTCGACAGTGGCGGCCTTCACCCACGGGTTTCATGGCGTCTCCCTCGGCGCGCTGGCCGCCACCGCCAATGCCGATAAACGCAGTGCGGCGGGGGTGGAGCTGTCGAACATCGTGCGCCTGCCTTACGACGGTTTTTTCGGCCCCGACATCGACAGCGCCGAAATCATCGCCACCCTCTACAACACCGCTGGCAGCGGCTATGAAAAACCGGCGGCGATCATCCTGGAAACGGTGCAAGGCGAAGGCGGCCTGAACTGCGCGCAGCCCCGCTGGCTCAAGCGCATCGAGCAACTGTGCAAGGACCTCGGCGCGCTGCTCATCGTCGACGACATTCAGGCAGGCTGCGGGCGCACCGGCACCTTCTTCAGTTTCGAGGCTGCCGGGATCTCTCCGGACATCGTCTGCCTGTCGAAATCCATCAGCGGTTACGGCCTGCCGATGTCGCTGGTGCTGATCAAGCCCGAGCACGACTGCTGGGAACCGGGCGAACACAACGGCACCTTTCGCGGCAACAACCCGGCCTTCGTCACCGCCTGCGCCGCGCTGGACTACTGGCAGAACACACAACTGCAGGACGCCATCGCCGCCAACGCCGAACTGATGCGCAGCAGCCTTGAACAGATCATCGCGCGCACATCCCCTGGCATCGCCCATGTGGTGGGGCGCGGGATGTTTCTGGGCCTCAGGTTCAGCGACCCGACCCTGGCCGGAAGACTCGTCGCCGCCAGCCTCGAACAGGGCCTGCTGGTGGAAACCTGCGGCCCCGAAGGTGAAGTCCTCAAACTCATGCCGCCGCTGACCATCGACACCGCCACCCTGACCCTGGGCCTGGAAAAGCTGGAACGCGCCTGCTTCAGAACCCTTTCCATCAACGCCACACCCACTGACGCCCTGCGAGGGATCGCCTGATGAACACCCTGACTCAACGCTTCACCACTCAGTATGCCTACCAGAACGACAGCGATTTCATCCTGCAGGAACTGGCGCAATTAAAGGAGGAGATGATCGAGCAGATTTCCCGTCACCCCTTCCTCATCGAATGCCGCAACGGGCGGGTGTCGCTGGAGCGCCTCAAGGGCTTTCTGGTGCAGCAGGGCCAATACAGCCGTTTCTTCACCCGCTACATCTGCCAACTGATGGTCAATCTGGAGTCCAACGAGGACGTGCTCGACCTCTTCGACAACCTGTTCGAGGAGATGGGTTTTGGCGAGGTGACCGAGCCGCCGCACTCGCAGGTTTATCGCGACATGCTGAAAAGCTTCGACCTGCACCTGGAGTCGCACCCGACGCAGGCAGCGACCCAGCGCTTGATCAACACCATGATGAACTTCTGCAAGCAGCCTGAAGGGGTGTATGGCCTGTCCGCCCTGTGCCTGGGCGCTGAAGCCATCGTGCCGTCGCTGTACAGCGACATCGTCAGTGGTTTCGTCAAACAGGGTGTGGCGCTGGAACAACTGAAGTTCTTCACTCTGCACATCGAATGCGACGATGGCCATGCCGATACCATGCTGGCGATCCTGTCGCGGCTGGTCATCGAAAAACCCGCGCTGTTCGACGTGGTGCGTCACGCGGCGTTTATGATGATTCAGGCGCGCCTGGCGTTTTTCGACGCCCTGTAAACGTTGCGGCAGGCCGTACTTCTGCGGCCTGCCGCCTTGCCCTCGCCTTGCCCCTGCCCTGCCACTCTCCCGTGGCATGAACACGACCAAATGCCTCGCCTCCGGTCTTGCTAGCACTTGCACATCAACGGGCATTCGGCCCACCATGAACGCGCTGAACCACACGGCCAAAACGCTCGGCCCAGACCGGTGCGACCACAATAGCCATCACATGAACGCGGGTAGTGGACTGATTCCAACCGCCGGAATCAGCCATTTCAGGAAAAGCACTGCATGTCTCGAATTTTCGATGTTGATACCAACCTCTGGCGCACCTTCAAATCGGTGAGCGAGACGCGGAGCATTACCCGCTCGTCCGCTGCCCTGTGCAAGACGCCACCGGCCATCAGCATGCAAATCAAAAAGCTGGAAGAGCTGCTCGACCTGCAGTTGTTCGTGCGTGGCGATCATGGTTTCAGGCTGACGCCCATCGGCGAAGAAGTCCTGATGACCGCAGAGAAAATCCTGACCATGAACGACAACCTGTTCCGGCTTAAGGACAAGATCAATTCCTACGAACTGCGTCTGGGTTTGCCTGACGATTATTCGCTGTTCTTCCTGCACGACATCATTCGCGCCCTCAATACCCTGGAACCGACCATTCACCTCAACGTGACCTGCAAAACCTCGCAGTTGCTGATGACCGACGTCGAGCACGGCAATCTGGACCTGGTGATCATCGCCACGCCCGAAGGCCAGCATGTGGCCAACGCCGAGCACATCCGCTTTGAGGAACTGCACTGGATTGGCGAGCAGTCATTGATGCAGCCGGGGCTGCCGCTGCCACTGGTGCACTTCCCGGAGGGCTGCATCTGTCGCGAGATTTCGGTCAACGCCCTGCGCATGGCCGGGATCGAAGCGCGAGTGACCTTTACCTCGGACTCCAATTTCTCGGTGTTCAACGCCATCAACGCGGGCGCCGGCATTGGCCTGAGCGAGCGCTCGCTGATCCCCAGGACCACGCCGATCATCGACAGCCCACAGTTGCCCGTCCTGCCGCGCATCGAGCTGCGCACCGTGGCCAACTACGAGCGCATCCCGAAATTCACCCTGTCCCAGGTCTCGGCCAGGATCAAGGCAAGCATCAACGACAGCTGCGCAGCACTGGTGGCCGACCGCGAGCAGCCTGAGCCTCTGCGTCGGCAACAGTTGTTCTGAAACCTCTTTGGAAGCGATTGGACCGATAGACGCGAGCCGCTCCTGATAGGTGTGGGAGCCGCCGCGCTGCCCATCAATGCTTCTTCAAATACCCCTCGATCACCGCCGAAAAATCCTTCCCGCCATCGCCGCGCAGGCTCATTGCCTGATACAGCTGATGGGCCAGTGCGCCGAGGATCACCGGCTGACGCGCTGCCTTCGCCGCATCGGTGGCCAGGCCCAGATCCTTGAGCATCAGCTCGGCGCCGAAACCGCCCGTGTAGCCCCGTGACGCCGGTGCGGTTTCGACGACGCCGGGCCAGGGGTTGTACATCTCCGAACTCCAGCAACGGCCGGTCGAGCTGTTGATGATGTTGGCCAGCACGCCCGTGTCGATCCCCAGGCTGTTGCCCAACGCCATGGCTTCGGACACGCCGATCATGGAAATCCCCAGCAGCATGTTGTTGCAGATCTTGGCGATCTGCCCGGTGCCCACATCGCCGCAATGCACGATGTTGCGCCCCATCTGCGCGAGGATCGGCTTGAGCACGGTGTAGTGTTCAAGGCTGGCGCCGACCATGAACGTCAACGTGCCCGCCTGGGCGCCACCGGTGCCACCAGACACCGGCGCATCCCCCACCACCACACCTTGTTTGGCTGCCGCTGCCGCGACGTCGCGAATGGTCTGTGGGTCGATGGTGCTGCAATCCACTGCAGGCACCCCGGCCGAAATCCCCGCCAGCACGCCGTCTTCATTCAAATAAACCGCCCGCACATGGGCCGCCGCCGGGAGCATGGTGATAACCAGCTCGGCACCTTGGGCTGCGTGTCTGGGCGACTCGCTGATGCGGCTGCCCAGTTCCGACAGCTCGGCCAGCACCTGCTGATTGAGGTCGAACAGGTGCAACTGATGCCCGGCCCGGATGAGGTTGCGCGCCATTGGCGCACCCATGTTGCCCAGACCGATGAATGCGATTTTCATGGTGTTCTCCTTTTCAGATTCAGATCCGGCGCGGTATCCCGGGCGTCAACGCAAATTGATCGTCGTGTTCACCCCGTCATTCACGCTGTCATCGTCGAACCAGCGACTGGTGACGGTCTTGGTCTGAGTGTAGAACTGCACCACCTGTTTGCCGTACGGACCCAGGTCGCCGAGCTTGGAACCCCGCGAGCCGGTAAAGCTGAAGAACGGCACAGGCACGGGAATCGGGATGTTGATGCCCACCTGGCCGATGTCGATTTCGTTCTGGAATTTGCGTGCCGCCGCGCCACTCTGGGTAAACAGGCCCACGCCGTTGCCGAACGGGTTGCTGTTGACCAGTTCGATGGCCTGATCCAGCGTGTCGACTTCCAGCACCACCAGCACCGGGCCGAAGATTTCCTGGGTGTAGATCTGCATCTGCGTGGTCACCCCGGTGAACAGGGTCGGGCCGACGAAATTGCCGTCCTCATAGCCAGGGACCTTGATCCCACGCCCGTCCAGTTCCAGCTTCGCGCCTTCCTTCACGCCGCTTTCGATCAAGTCGAGGATCCGCTGCTTGGCGCGTTTGGAAATCACCGGCCCGACGTCAGTGCCCGGCTCACTGCCCGCATTGACCTTGAGCTTCTGCGCCAGTGCCTTGAGATCGGGAATCCACTGCTTGGAGGCGCCCACCAGCACCACCACCGACGTCGCCATGCAGCGCTGACCCGCAGCACCGAAACCTGCGCCGACCAGCGCGTTGAGGGTCTGCTCGCGGTTGGCGTCCGGCAGCACCACCGCGTGATTCTTGGCGCCCATCATCGATTGCACGCGCTTGCCGTGTTTGCCTGCCAGGTCATAGACGTGGGTACCGACCGCCGTCGAGCCGACGAACGACACCGCCTTGATGTCTTTGTGGGTGCAGATCGCGTCGACCACGTCCTTGCCGCCGTGCACGACGTTGAGCACGCCCTTTGGCACGCCCGCCTCGACCGCCAGCTCCACCAGCAGCATGGTCGACATGGGGTCCTGCTCGGACGGTTTGAGCACGAAGGTGTTGCCGCAGGCGATGGCCATCGGGAACATCCACAGCGGAATCATTGCCGGGAAGTTGAACGGCGTGATGCCTGCGCAGACGCCGATGGGTTGGCGCAGGGTGTAGGTGTCGACGCCGCCTGCAACGTTCTCGGCGAACTCGCCCATTTGCAGGGTGCCGATGGAGCAGGCGTGCTCGACCACTTCCAGCCCGCGAAAGATGTCGCCCTCGGCGTCGGCGATGGTCTTGCCCTGTTCGGCGCTGAGCACCACGGCAATGCGTTTGGAATGCTCACGAATCAACGCCTGCAGCTTGAGCATGATGCGCATGCGCGCGCCGATGGGGGTGTCGCGCCAAGTCTTGAAGGCCTTCTGAGCGGCCGCCACGGCAGCGTCGACTTCGGCGGCGGTCGCAAACGGCACCTTGGCCAGCACTTCCTGTGTCGCGGGATTGACCACGTCGAGCCATTCACTCGTTTGCGACTCGACCCATTCACCGTCGATCAGCAGTTTCACGCGGGCCACGGTGGTGTTGTTCTGGTTGAGGGAAACGTTCATTGCAGGGTTCTCCATTCGAACGGCGGCCCTGTTCGACCGCCGAAAACTCATGAGTCAGGCCGACCGAATTCGAGCCGGATCGCGCTTCATCAATGCGGTGCAGACCAACGCAATCAGCGCCATGCCCACCAGGTAAACGATCACGTAATGCGGATTGCCATCGCCCATGGCCAGCAACTGCGTTGCGATCATCGGCGCGAAACCGCCGCCCAGCACGCCCGCCAACTGGACTGACACCGAGATGCCGCTGTAGCGGATTTCCGCGGGGAACTGTCGGGCAAACAGCAAAGACTCCGGCGCATACAGAATCGGGAAGATCACCCCGACCGCCACCACCATCGCCCACCAGACCAGCACCGGATCACGGGTGCCGAGCATGGCGAAGAAGGGGTAGACGAAGGCGCAGAGCAGCAACAGCCCGACGAAGTACAGACGCTTCTGCCCGACCCGGTCGGAGATGTGCCCGCACAGCGGCATGGTCACCAGCGACAGCGCGGCCCCTGCGGTAATCGCGCCCAGCACATCGGCGCGGGGGATCTGCAACTGGTTGGCGGCGTACGCCAGGGCGAAGGTCACCGACATGTAGAACCAAGCGTTCTCGGCGGTGCGCGCGCCGATGATGGTCAGGGTTTCCCGGGGGTGATCGCGGAACACCTTGAACAGCGGCACCTTGACGGCGATGTTGTCCTTTTTCAGCTTCTCGAAATCAGGGGACTCAGGCACTTTCAGGCGAATCAACCAGCCCACCCCAAGCAACACCACACTGGCCAGAAACGGTATGCGCCAGCCCCAGCTGAGCATGTCGGCTTCCGGCAGTCTGGCGACCATGGCCATCGCCAGCGACGCCAGCACCAACCCTGCGCCGACACCGGTTTGCGGCAGGCTGCCGTAGAAGCCCTTCTTGCCTTCGGGCGCATGTTCGACCGCCATCAACACCGCGCCGCCCCACTCGCCCCCGACCGCCATGCCCTGTAAGAAACGCATCGCCACCAGGATCACGGCGGCCCAATAGCCGATCTGCTGATAGGTGGGAATCAGGCCGATGATGATGGTCGGAATCCCCATCAGCATGAGGGTGAACAGCAGCATGGATTTGCGACCGATCTTGTCGCCGAAATGGCCGAAGACGATCCCGCCCAGCGGCCGTCCGAGAAAGCCCACCGCGTAGGTGGCGAACGCCGCCAGCACACCGATGATCGGGTCCAGTGCGGGAAAGAATATCTTGTTGAAAATCAGTGCGGCGGCCGTGCCGTAGAGGAAAAAGTCGTACCACTCGATGGTCGTGCCAGCCATGCTCGCAGCACCGGCCAGCCGGTAGGCTTTGGTCTTGTTCTTTGCAGCGCTGGCGTCGAGTGCAGCGGCGTTCGCCGTTATAGCGTTCTTCATAAACTCCTCCGCTTATTTATTGTTGTGCAGGGTGTTATGCCATGTGGGTGGAGCGGTTTTCGGTAGGGCGTATCTCTGAAGTGATGGTGATTCCTTGTGGGAGCCGGCTTGCTGGCGAAAGCGGTGTGTCATTCAAAATAACGGTGACTGACCTGACGCCTTCGCCAGCAAGCCGGCTCCCACAGAGTGGTATTGGTTTGGCCTGTGCTTCGGAGTATAGATGTGCAAACTTCTAACAAGAACGCACATAAAAGCAGGTTCAACATGCAAAAAAACATCACCTCCCTGAGCGCTTTGAACTGGGATGACCTGAAGTTTTTTCTCGAAGTGGCGCGCACCCGCAAAGCCAGTTCGGCGGCCAAACGGCTGGCGGTGGACTACACCACCGTGTCGCGGCGCATCAGTTCGCTGGAGGCCTCGCTGGGCACGTTGCTGTTCGAAAAATCGCGCAACAATGGCTTTGTCCTCACCCCCGAAGGCCAGCGTTTGCTGGGCTCGGCAGAATCCATTGAAAGCACCCTGCACATCGCCTGCGAGCAAGTCTCGGGCTCTGGCGTTGCGCTGTCGGGCCATGTGCGCATGGGCTGCACCGAGGGTTTCGGCAGTTTTTTCATCACCCCGCAGTTGAGCCACTTCACCGACACCTACCCTGCCATCTCGGTGGACATCCTGCCGCTGCCGCACTTCATCAGCCTGTCCAAACGCGAGGCCGACATCGTCATCGCCCTGGAGCGACCGGAACACGGGCCGTATGTGTGCTGCAAGCTGTGCGACTACAACCTGCGGCTGTACGCGACCCAGGAGTATCTGGACCAACACCCGCCCATCCGCAAAACCGACGACCTGGCCGGCCATCCGTTCATCAGCTACGTCGACGACCTGGCCTTCAGCCCCGAGCTTCTGTACCTGAACAACCTGCTGCCCGACGTCCATGCCCACCTGCGCAGCACCAGCGTCATCGCCCAATACGTCGCCGCTCTGCAAGGCAGGGCGCTGGCGATCCTGCCGTGTTTTCTCGCCGCTCAGGATGCGCGATTGCTGCCGTTGCTGGAGAAGGACGTGAACATCACGCGGCAGTTCTGGATGTATTGCCGGGAGGACCTGAGGAAGCTCAAGCGGATTACGTTGTTGTGGGACTACATCCGCCAGACCACCGAGCAGAATCAGGGTTTTTTGTTGGGGGATACGCGGGTGATGGGTTTTGTGGATTAGGGGTCAGACGCAGGTTTTCTCTGTGGGAGCCGGCTTGTTGGCGAAAGCGCTGTGTCATTCGAAACAGCTGCGACTGACCCAACGCCTTCGCCAGCAAGCCGGCTCCCACAAAAGCGTTCCCCAGCCCCTATCCGGTATTACCCACGTCTAGATCGCACCTCGCTGCCATAGTTTAGAAATCTCTGAACTATGCATTTGAGCTTTCCTATTCTTTCCATTCATCGGCCGAACCTAATATCAGCTCCAATAAAGGAGCCCGTCCAGTAAGAGACACGGCCCGAAGATTGCCTTTTCTGTTGTGACTGCCGCTGTACCCCGTTTCGGCCTGCGCCGTGGCGGAGCCATGTCTAAGGTCACGTATCAGTCGCTATGCGCAATCTTTGGGGACGTTCGATGAAACTGGAAATCTTCCGCACCATGTGGGGCTACACCGCAAGCCGGACTCAAGCGCTCGACGAGCTACTGGAAGCAGGGTTCGACGGTATGGAAGCGCGCCTGCCGCTGACGCCGGTCGAACGCGCCGAACTCGGTGCGTTTCTTCGGGCCAACCACCTGCCCTACATCGCCACGGTCTTCACCGCCTACGACGTCCTCCCCGAACAATCGGCGACCACCGCCGAGCATCTGCTGGATCTCGAAAAGAAACTGGCCTGGTCCACGGAGCTTTCGCCGCGTTTCGTCAACGTGCTGGCCGGTAACGATCGCTGGCAGTTGCCGCAGCAGGTCGAGTTCTTCGGCCAGGCGCTGGAACTGGCGCGCAAGCACGGCCAGACGGTCACCTTCGAAACCCACCGCGCCCGCTCGCTGTTCAACCCGTGGGTGACGCTGGAGCTGATTCGCCAGCTGCCGGACCTGCGCTTCACCAGCGACATCAGCCACTGGATCGTCACCTGCGAGCGTCTGCTCAATGACCCGGAAGACGACCTCAGCGCCTTTGTCGAGCGCGTTCATCACATTCAGGCCCGGGTCGGTTACGACCAGGGCCCGCAAGTCCCGCACCCCGGGGCCCCCGAGCGTGCCGCAGAACTGGCTTTCCATCAGCAGCACTGGGAAGCGATCTGGAAATCCCAGCAGGCGCGCGGCTATCAGCTGACCACCCTGACCCCGGAATTTGGCGCCGATGGCTACCTGCATCACCTGCCCTTCACCAATGTGCCAGTGGCCGACCTGTGGTCGCTGAACACCTGGATGGGCAAGACCGAACGTGAACATTTCCAGCGCTTCACCCATACAACAAGTCGATAAGGAGCGTTTCGCCATGCCTGATCAGTCTCAAGCGGCCGTCGTCTCAACCGAACCCAGAGTCGCCAATTTCAGCAGCATTCCGGTGGTCGACATCGCCGGCCTGTTCAGCGCCGACATCACCGCGCGTCAGGCCGTCGCTGACGAACTCGGCAAGGCGGCACGTGAAGTGGGCTTTCTGTACGTCAAGAACCACGGCATCGAGCCTTCGCTGATCGCCGGCCTGCGCCAGGCCGCCAAGGACCTGTTCGCGCAGTCCCTCGATTACAAGATGCAGTACTACATCGGCACGTCGCGCAGCCACAAGGGCTTCGTGCCGGAAGGCGAAGAGGTGTACGCCAAGGGCAAGCCGGATCACAAGGAAGCCTTCGACATCGGCTTTGAAGTGGGCGACGAAGACCCGCTGGTGATCGCCAGAACGCCCCTGATCGGTGCCAACGAATGGCCGGACCTGCCCGGTTTCCGCCCTGCTGTGGAGGCCTATTACGCGGCCGTGTTCGCCTTGGGCCGTCGCCTGTTCGACGGTTTTGCCCTGGCGCTGGGCCTTGAGGAAGGCTACTTCGAGGCAATGGTCACGCGCCCGCCGTCCAAGCTGCGCCTGATCCACTACCCCTTCGACGGCGCCGCGCAAGACGCGCCCGGTATTGGTGCACACACCGATTACGAGTGCTTCACCATGCTGCTGGCCGACAAGCCAGGCCTTGAGGTGATGAACGATCTGGGCCAGTGGATCGATGCGCCACCGGTCGAAGGCGCCTTTGTCGTGAATATCGGCGACATGCTGGAGGTGATGACCGCTGGTACGTTCGTTGCTACGGCACATCGGGTACGCACGGTCAGCGAAGAGCGCTACTCATTTCCACTGTTCTTCGCCTGCGACTTCCACACTCAGATCAAGCCGCTGCCCGCCTTTGTAAACAAGGAGCTCGACGATGGCAGCCAGGAATACGAAGAAATCACCATCGGCGAACACATGTTCGGCCAGGCCCTGCAGACCTATCAGTACCTGCGCCGCAAGGTCGAGAGTGGCGAGTTGAAGCTGTACGAAAAAGCCCGCAAGCCTTCGAGCTTCGGTCATTTGAAGAATCAGGCACAGGACGCGTCCTGATGCCCCGCAAAACATTCCAACACACCGTGCCTTTCCTTCCTGACGTGGAGTCACCGACGATGCGCAACACTTTGAACACTGCAGTTCGCTTGACCGTTCTTGCCACCGCCGTGCTCGGCGCAACATTTGCCTACGCCGCCACCGTGACGCCCGGCCAGTTCAAAGTCGGCATGGAGATTACCTACCCGCCGTTCGAATCCTACGACGAGAAGAAAAACGTCGTCGGCTCCGACCCTGATCTGTCGCGCCTGCTGGCCAAGCACATGGACCTGAAAGCCGAATTCGTCGACACCAAGTTCTCCAGCCTGATCCTGAGCCTGAACGCCGGTCACTACGACGCCATCATCTCGGGCATGTACATCACCCCTGAGCGTCAGACCCAGGCCCAGACCATCGCTTACGCCAAGACCGGCGCGGCGATCATGGTTCTGAAAGACAGCCCCCTCAAACCCAAGGTGCCGGAAGACCTCTGCGGCCTGAAAGTCGGCCTGGAGAAAGGCACCACTTGGGTTGCCCAGTTCAACAAGCTGTCCACCGATTACTGCGTGCCGAACAACAAGGGCGCGATCTCGGTCAGCGAATTCCCGTCCGCTCCTGAAGTGACTCAGGCGCTGCTGTCCGGCAACGTTCAGGCCCAGGTGGAAATCGACGGTGCCGCCGGCATGATCGCCGAACGCACCAAAGGCCGCGTGGTGGTCAGCACCGAGCACTCGATCTACCAGCAGACCTTGGGCATCTACGTCAAGAAAGGTAACGACGAGCTGTACCAGGCCCTGCTCAAGGCGTTCGACGAAACCAAGAAATCCGGTGAGTACGCAGCGCTGCTGAAGAAGTACAACCTGGAAGAGCCGAGTAACTGATTGAATGAACGATGGGCGTTCTGATTTGACGCCCACCCTGTAGGAGCGCGCTTGCCCGCGATGCGTTTTGCCAGACAACGCGTCTGTGCCTGAAAAAACGCCATCGCGGGCAAGCGCGCTCCTACAAGGAACCGTGTTTGACGAGGGATTGCCCGCGAGGCCTGCCCGCTGAGGTGTGTGTATGCAATTCGAATGGTCCTACTTTTTTTCGCTGTTCTCGGTCTCGGACTTCTGGGAATCCTGCATCACGGTGATCGAACTCAGCGCGCTGGGCTGGTTCATCGGCATGCTGCTGGGGTTTCTGCTGGCCTGGGCCAAACTCTCGACCGCGCGCTGGATCAGCGTGCCGGCGTCCATTTATATCTGGTTCTTTCGTAGCGTCCCGCTGCTGGTGCTGGTGGTCTTCACCTACAACCTGCCGCAGATGTTTCCGGTCACCCGCGACGTGCTGTCCAACCCCTTCTATTCCGGCTTGCTGGCCCTGGTCGTCACGGAAGCGGCGTATATGGCCGAGATCCATCGCGGCGGTCTGATTTCCGTTGCCAAGGGGCAGAAGGAAGCCGGTCGTGCGCTGGGTGTAGGCCTGATCGGCATGCAGCGTTTGATTGTGATCCCACAGGCCTTCCGCATTTCCCTGCCGACGCTGATCAACGAATACATCACGGTGGTGAAACTGACCTCGCTGGTGTCGGTGATTTCCCTGACCGAACTGCTCACCGTGGGCCAGCGCCTGTACGCGCAAAACTTCCTGGTGATGGAAACCCTGTCAGCGGTCGCGGTGTATTACGTGATGATCGTGACCGTGTTCGGCTGGCTGTTTCACTGGCTCGAACAGCACCTGGAGCTGAACAACCGCAAGCCGCAAACCCTCGACGACAGCGCCCTCTTTCGCCTGCGCTCGAGCCTGGTGGCGCAGCCGGTCAAGGCTCGTCAGCCAGACGCCGGGCCAGGTTCGGCGCCTGCCTTGCAGTTGGTGAACATTCATAAAAGCTACGGCCACCACGAGGTGCTCAAGGGCATCAGCCTGGACGTAAATCCGGGTCAGGTGATCTCGATCATCGGCCCGTCGGGCTCGGGCAAGACCTCGCTGATCCGCACCGTGAACAGCCTGGAAAGCATCGACAAGGGCGAGATCATTCTCTTCGGCGAAGGCTTCATTCACGCCGGTGACAGCCCTAACGCGCCGCAGATCCGCCGGGGCGTGCAGCGCATCGGCATGGTGTTCCAGAACTTCAACCTGTTCCCTCATCGCACCATCCTCGACAACGTCACCCTCGCGCCGCGCTACCACGGTCGCGATAAGGCCATCAGCGAACAGCGCGCCTACGCCCTGCTGGACAAGGTCGGCCTGCTGGCCCACGCGCACAAATATCCGCATCAGCTTTCCGGCGGTCAGCAGCAGCGCGTGGCGATTGCCCGCGCGCTGGCGATGGACCCGCAGATCATGCTGTTCGACGAACCGACCTCGGCGCTCGATCCGGAGCTGGTGGGCGACGTGCTCAAGGTCATTGGCGACCTGGCCAAGGAAGGCATGACCATGCTCATCGTCACCCACGAAATGGACTTCGCCCTGTCGATTTCCGACCGGGTGATCTTCATGGAAAACGGCGTGGTGCAGGTCGACGCCTCGCCGCAGACCATCCTCGCCGACCAGTGCGGCGAGCGGGTGCGCAAGTTCATGGGCCTGGACAGCGCGGCCACTCAACCGGAGCCCGTGCGCAAGGAAGCGTGAGCGGCGAGCTTGGATCGACACCAGATCGCTGTGGGAGCAAGCTCACTCCCACCGTTCAGGTATCAGACCCGGGATACGACTCATCACGGAAACAGTAGGGGGCTGCAGACCCGCGCCTCACAACGCCAACATCAACCCACTCAACCGCTTCACCTTGCGCCGTAGCGCTTCTTCGAACACGCCCTGACGCGGTTCGATCAGGCTGAACCACTGCTTGGCGCGGGTGATGCCGGTGTAGATCAACTCCTTGGTCAGCACCGGGTTCAACGCCTCAGGCAAGATCAACGCCGTGTGCGCAAACTCCGAGCCCTGTGATTTGTGCACGGTCATGGCGTACACCGTTTCCACATCGTTGAGCCGGCTCGGCAGCACAAAGCGCACGCCGCCCTCGCCATCGTTACGCGGGAAGGCAACGCGCAAGGCCGTGCGGTTTTCCTCGACCGGCCCTTCCGGCAAACGCAGCGCAATGCCGATGTCGCCGTTCATCAAACCCAGCCCGTAATCGTTTCGTGTCATCAGCACCGGACGGCCTTCGTACCACTGTTGATCGCTCTCGATCAGATCAGCGGCAAACAGCGTCTGGGTGATGCGCTGATTCAATCCCTCAACGCCCCACGGCCCTTTGCGCACGGCACACAGGAGCTGAAACTCATCGAAGGCGCTGAGCACTCCGCGGGCCCACTCCACACAGCGCGGGTCTTCGATGGACATGAGGTCCTGTGGCCGCTGCGCGCGCATCAGGCTCAGATAGTGGCGGTAGCCTTGAGGCCCATCGCTGTGGCCGTCGAGCAACAGCCGCGACAACGCGCGATCCTGCTCGCCCTTGAGCACCAGTGAATACAGATCCTTGTAGCCGCCCTCGACCAGCAGCGAGCGCGCATCCTGATCCTGCTGCTGGTTGACCAATTTGGCCAACTGACCAATGCCGCTGCCCGCCACAAAACGTCGGGAGTGGCGCAACATCACCACTTGCTGGGCCAGCGCGTGACGCTGATTATCGCCCTGCTGCAGGCCGCTCTTGCTCAGGTCCTCACCACTGACCGAGCCAAGCCACGCCTGGGTTTCGGCGCTGTACATGCCCGCTTCGGCGTCGCGACACAGATCGCCCAGCACCGCACCGGCTTCCACCGAGGCCAGCTGATCCTTGTCACCGAGCAGTACCATGCGCGCATGGGGCGGCAAGGCGTCGAGGAGGTTGGCCATCATCTCCAGGTCGATCATCGACGCCTCGTCGACCACCAATACGTCCAGCGGCAACGGGTTACCCGCGTGGTGACGGAAGTGCCGCGTGGCGGGCCGACTGCCGAGCAGGCGGTGCACGGTGGTCACGTCGCTGGGGATTTTCTGCCGCACATCTTCGGGCACCTTGAGGGTTTGCACCTGATGACTGATGGACTCGGTCAGCCGCGCCGCTGCTTTGCCGGTCGGGGCTGCCAGACGAATGCGCAGCGGCTTGCCCCGCTCCACTGCAGGCGATTGCAGCAGCGCCAACAGACGCACGACCGTGGTGGTTTTGCCGGTGCCGGGCCCGCCGGTAATGATGCTGAACGCGCCGCGGGTGGCGAGGGCGCAGGCGAGTTTCTGCCAGTCGATCAGCGCATCGGGCGCCATGCTGGCAGCGCCGAACAACGCATCCAGGCGTTGCGGCAGATCGCTCGGCGCAGGTTCTGCCTGGGCGAGCCTGCGATGCAAGGCAGCATCGATCCGGCGCTCGTAGGTCCAGTAGCGGCGCAGGTACAGGCGACGGTCCGACAGCACCAAGGGCTTCTGCGCGGCTGCCTCGCTGTTATCCCCCGCCTCGGCGACCAGCAGACTATCCGCCAGGGCCTGACACCAAGTCGCGCCATCCAGCGCCTTGAGCAGCGCGGAAGGAAGCAGCATCGGCGTCGACAGCACATCGCCTTCGGGCGGCAACGACAGCGCGAAGTCGGGCTCTTTTAGGGTCTCAAAGAGGTCGAGGCAGACATGCCCATGCCCCAGCTGATGGCTGGTCAAGGCCGCTGCCAGCAACACCAGCGAATCAGCCGCCGGATCGAGGTCCGCCAGAAACGCCACGAAAGCCTTGTCCAGCGCCCGCAGCCAGCCGCGCTCGACCCAGCGCTCCAGCAGCAATAACAGATCGTCCACGCGACTCAGGGGCTTGAGCGCAGCCAGGCTCTCGGCGTCCAGCGGCGTGGGCAGCAAATGGGCGAAGGTGCGGCTCATGCGAGGTCTCCTGATAGCGTCTCTTCCTGGATGAGCGCCCGGCCCTGGAACAGCAGGTCGAGGCTTTCGATCAGCTCACGGGGCGGTCGGGTAAACCACGCGCCCTGACTCGCCGCGCGACTGCCGCGCACGAACAGATACACCGCGCCGCCCATGTGAAGGTCGTAGTCGTAATCGGCCAGACGCGCCTTGAGCTGGCGATGCAGGGCCAGCAGGTAGAGCACGTATTGCAGGTCGTAACGGTTGTCCAGAATCGCGTTTTCCATCGCCACGTCGGTATAGGCGTCGTCGTCGACGCCCAGCCAATTGGATTTGTAATCGGCCACGTAATAACGCCCCTGATGCTCGAACGTCAGGTCGATGAAGCCCTTGAACATGCCGTTGAGCGACACGGTTTCCGCCGCTGCGCGGGGTGCGCCGTTGTGAGTGAAACGACGTACCAGTGCATCCATCTGCGCCACATCGACTTTCGAACAGGCGAACCAGAATTCCATCTCGACGCGGTACTGATTGGGCTGGTCCATCTCGCTCAACGCGACTGGCTGCACGTCAGCGCCCAGGCGCAGCGGCATGCTCAACAGGTGTGTAAGCCAGTCGGTCAGGGTGTTGATCCAGCCCTTCCAGTCGCGCCGATTGCAGCGCTGCGCGACGACCTTTTCCAGGGCGACTGAATCGGCGGCTGCAGCGGCGAACCCCTTCTCTCCCGCCCATTCCAGTAGGCCGTGAAGAAAGGTGCCGGGGTTCGGGCCACGGGGGAACCGGTGAATGTCGCCGCCACTGACAAGCGTCTCCCGGGGCGCATCGGGGTCCAGACGTTCATCGTCGAACAGCTTCTGCGCCTGCGGGCTGTCCGGGGACTGATCGTCGCTGTCGGTGATGGTATCGCCGATGCGCAGGGCGCTGTACGAGGCGATCCACCAGTTCTCCTTCGCGCTGCGCCGGGGCATGCGCGGCTTGCTCAGGGCGATCTCGCTGCGAGGCGCGCTGAAGGTCTCGTCGGTCGGTGCAGGCACGGCCTCGACCTGTAGCGTGGGCTGGTTTTCAGCCAGTGATTGCAGCCACTGAATGAGTTGAGGCGACGCCCCCAGCACCTGGCCGCCGCCGAGCAAATAGCCCAGTGCCGAGCGGTGCAGAATCGAATCCTTGGTGTTGCCGCGCTTGAGGTCAGCCACGCCCAGCCAGCAGGCGTGTTGCGCACGGGTCAGGGCCACATAGAGAAGGCGCAGGTCCTCGGCCAGACGCTCGTCATCGGCCTGCTCCACCAGCGCCGCTGTGGGCTTGAGGCTGATCTGCGCGTGGCCCTCGGCATCGTGATAATGCAGCGGCAGGCGACTGCCATCCACAGGTTTGGTCGAGCAAATGAACGGCAGGAACACCAAGGGGTATTCCAGGCCTTTGGACTTGTGAATGGTCACGACCTTGACCAGTTGCTCGTCGCTTTCCAGCCGCAGTATCTGCTCCTCACCCGCTTGGCCGGACAACGCCAGATGCTCGCCCAGATGACGAATCAGCGCCTGCTCGCCATCCAGCTCGGCAGCGGCCTGCTGCATCAGTTCGGACAGGTGCAGCAGATTGGTCAGCACGCGCTCGCCGTCGCTGCGCGAAATCAGCGTCTGCGGCAGTTTGAAGTCGTGCAGCAGGCGGCGCAGCATCGGCAGCACGCCTTGGCTACGCCAGACGCGGCGATAATCGCGGAACTGCATGACGCGCTGTTCCCACGCCAGTTCGTCCTGATTGAGCCGCTCAAGCTCGGCCAGCGGCAGGTCAAGCGTGATGCACGCCAACGCGGCGCGCAGGGTGCGCTCGGCATCAGGCTCGGCGCAGGCCTTGAGCAAGGCCAGCAGGTCGTGGGCCTCTTGCGCGGCGAACACCGAATCCTTGTCAGACAGGTAAACACTGCGCACCCCGCGCGCCGACAACTCGCCGCGCACAGCCTGGGCTTCCTTACCGTCGCGCACGAGAATCGCGATGTCAGCAGGTCGCAGGCCTTTCAGTGGCTTGCCGGATTTGGCAAAGCCTGCGCGGCCCTGTTGACCGGCATTGAGCAAACCGACGATCTGGCTGGCGCAACTGGCAGCCAGTTGCTGCCGATAGACCGTTCCCGAGACCGGCTGATCGGTTCCCAGCTGCCAGACGTTCAGCGCAGGAACGACCGCGCCGTCGACCTGGAAAACTTCCTTGCGTCCTTGGGACCCCACGGCCAAAAACGGCACGGGGTTGTGATCGGCGCTGCGAAACAGAAACGCGCCGCGCCCGCTCGGGCTGTTCTCGGCACGCGCGAACACATGGTTCACGGCCTCGACCATCGCGTGGCTGGAACGGAAGTTGGTGCCCAGCGTATGCAGGCGCCCGGTGGTCGCCGTGCGCGCGCGCAGGTAGGTGTAGATGTCGGCGCCGCGGAAGGCATAGATCGCCTGCTTGGGGTCGCCAATCAGGAACAGGCCGGTGCTTTCGTCGTTGGCTTCCAGGCGATAAATGCTGTCGAAAATCCGGTACTGCACCGGGTCCGTGTCCTGAAATTCGTCGATCAGCGCGACCGGGAATTGCTCGCGAATCAGGGTCGCCAGCCGCTCGCCACCCGAGCCGCGCAAGGCGGCATCCAGACGCAGCAGCATGTCGTCGAAACCCATCTCGGCACGCCGACGCTTCTCTTCTTCGAAGCGCGCACCGACCCACTGCGCGGCATGTTCGAGCACAGCGGCATCCGGGGTTGGCAGCGTGTCGAGGGCGACTTTCAGCTCGACCATCGCCTCGAACGCCGGGTGCGACGGCGGGTTGCTTTTCCAGGCTTCAGCGATACCATCGGGGGTCAGCCGGGTAAAGCCGGTGCCCAGATCGAGCTGCTCCTGCTCGTCGTCGTTGGCCCAGGCGATCAGCTTGTCGAACCAGGGCTTGAAGTAGCGCTCCTGCATTTTGCGGCCGTCAACGACCTTGCACTTCACGCCATCGATACAGATCGCATGAAGCTCGGCGGCCCAGTTGGCCCAGGGCGACTTGAGGGTCCTCAGGGCTTCGCGGCGCTCGTGAACCGAGGCTTCGATCAGCTGCGTCGGGGTCTGCGTGACCGGCGCGCGATCACTGCCGAACAGCGCGCGAACACGTGGCAACAACGCCGCGGGCCCGCCCCAGTTCTCGCGCACCCAATTGAGCGCATCGCCACTCATGGGGTAACAGAACTTGCGCCAGTAGTCGCGCAGCACCTCGCCCAGCAGGTCGCTGTGATCGGTCTCCAGGCTCTGCGTAAACAGGCTGCCGCTGTCGAAGGCATGCTCGCGCAACATGCGCTGACACCAACTGTGAATGGTCGAAACCGCCGCCTCGTCCATCCATTGCGCCGCGATGTCCAACCGGCTCGCGCAACCGGCCCACTGCTCGGCGGCGAACTCGTTGCGCAGCGCTTCGATCAAGGCATCGGGGGCGTCGATCTCCCCACGGAAAAAACGCGCGGCTTCGGCCAGGCGAGTGCGTATGCGATCGCGCAGCTCTTTGGTGGCGGCGTCGGTGAAGGTCACCACCAGAATCTGCGGCGGCAGCAGCTCGCGACCGAAGCCCGAAACCTCGTCGCCATGACCAAGGACCAGACGCAGGTACAACGCGGAAATGGTGAAGGTCTTGCCGGTGCCGGCGCTGGCCTCGATCAGTTGGCTGCCCTTGAGCGGGAAGCGCAGGGCCAACGGTTTTTGAAGATCCATCATGCTCCGGCCTCCTCGCTGGACAGGGACTGCCAGGGCGCGTCGAAAATCGGTTTGTACAGCGACTCACACCAGCCGACGAATTCTTCGCTGTCGAGCAGCGCATCGAAATCCGGGAATTGCCGGGCCAGCGCCGTACTCTCGGCGTGCTCGCCTGCAATGTTCTGGCCGTCGCCGTCATAGGTCTTGCGCGCAGCGGCTTCGGCTTTCTCTTCATCCGGCTGCCCCAGCCAGGCGAACGCGGTTTTCACCGCGACAGGCAGTGGGCGCTGCATGCCGTGTTGCCAGGCCAGCAGCAAGTCATTAAGGGTGCCGGTCGCAGAGGCTTTGTCCAATGGCGGCAGGAGCAGGGTTTCGTCGCTGGCGACCAGTGCGGTGGTCAGCGGCAAATCGCAGGCGCAGGCCACCAGATGGTTGACCCAGGGTTTGGTCAGGCGATGCCACTTGCGGGATTTCTTGCCGCCAATGGCATTGGGAATGGCCGTCACGGCGAGCAGTTGACCTTGAGCGTTTTGATAGAGGCCATCGAGCCAGCCGTCCAGTTCGACACCTTGGTGCGAGTAGGTCACTGGCAGCGCGCTGTGCAGGCGTTCCGGCCACTTGAACAGCAGGTCGTGATAGCGCTGAACCAGATCCGGTAGCGGCTCGATCAGCTCGTCCTGTAGGAGCGTGCCGAAACCGGCCATGGGCAACAGCCCGCTGGCTTGCAGGCGAACGGCTTGGGCCTTGAGGGAATCGTGGGTGTTTTCAGGGTCGATCAGCGCCGCTTGCAGCAGGCTGTCGCTCAAGCCATAACGCTCAAGGGCGTCGAGCACGAAGGGCTCTTCATCTGCCAGGGGCGCTTCAGCCACTTCGAAGAAAATTTTCAGACGCTGGCTGAAGAAATGTTTGACCGGGTTGCGCAGGAAATCCTGCAACTGCATCAGGCTCAGCGGCTCTTCCTGTTCGTGCTTTTCCAGCGCCTTGATTTCGCCTGTCTGGACCGCAGCCTCATGCAGCACCTGCCACTCACGGGCGAAGCTGAAGAACTCCAGGCTCTCCTGAAAATACTTGGCGCTGAAGGGTTGCAGCGGGTGTTCGAGGGTCAACTTGTGCAGCAGTTGCTGGCCGGGGTCGCGTTTCTTGTCGTCCTCGGGCTCGAAGGCGTGCGCCAGTTTCCAGCCACTGGCCAAATGATCACGCAGCTGGCCAATGAGCACCGAGGCCGGGCGCTCGGAGTTATCGCGAATGCTGCGGCCGATCCAGCTGATATACAGCTGATCGCGAGCAGACAGCAGCGCTTCAAGCAGCAGGTAGCGGTCGTCCTCACGACGTGAACGGTCGCCGGGGCGGTAGTCGCTGCCCATCAGGTCAAAGTCCAGCGGCGGTTGCGCGCGCGGGTAATCGCCGTCGTTCATGCCGAGCAGACAGACGACCTTGAACGGGATCGCACGCATCGGCATCAGTGTGCAAAAGTTGACGGAGCCTGCGAGGAAGCGCTGGGATAAACGCCCCTGATCAAGCCCAGCCAGCCACGCTTCACGTACCACAGTCAGTGGCAGCTCCTCCAGCAGGCCAACGGTTTCGCAGGTCTCCAGCCAGGTTTCGCGCAGGGTTTCGAGCTGGCCGAGCAGGTAGTCGTCGTGCTCACTCTCGGCGCTGAAAAACAGCTGCATGAGCGCCTGCAGCCGCGAGCCCCAGACCGGAGGCGTTGCCGGTTGCGACAGTTCGGCATGGGCGACCTGCAGCGCATCGATCAGCGAGACCAGTGGGCCGATGAGGGCAGCATCCAGGCCGCCGATCTCGTCGTAGGGCTCAATATCGTCGTAGGCGATCCCCGCCCCCACTGCGTAACCCAGCAGCATGCGGCGCAGGCCGAAGTGCCAGCTGTTCTGCTCCAGTGCTTCGGGCAGGCCAAGGCCTTCACGCTGCCTGGCGTTGAGCCCCCAACGCACGCCAGCGCCTTCGATCCAGCGATGCAGGGTTGGCAGGTCGCGCTCATCGATGCCGAAGCGTGCGCGCAGCGCCGGAACGTCCAGCAGGTCAAGGATTTCACTGACCGGGAAGCGACTGTCGGGGATCTTCAGCAGGTGTTCGACGGCGATCAACAGCGGGTCGCGACCGCGCTGCCCCTGGTCAGCCAGGGTGAACGGAATGAAGCGACGATCATCACGATCCAGTTGCCCGAACACGGCGCGAATGTGTGGGGCGTAGCTGTCGATGTCGGGGACCATCACGATGACGTCGCGAGGGCGCAGGTCCGGGTTGGCGCTGAAGCGCGCGAGCAGTTGGTCGTGCAGCACCTCCACTTCACGTTGGGCGCTGTGGGCGACATGGAAGCGAATCGAGCGGTCCTTTTTGATGTCGACGGCAGGCCACAGCTCGCGGGTCTCGCTGAGGGGGCGCAGTTCGAGGATGTCGTCCTGCAACTGGTTGAGCAGCGTCTGCGGGTCGCTTTCGCTGAACAGGTCGATGCGACCGTCGCGAAAGATCGAGCGGTAGCTGTTGGGGTCGTCGTGACTGTCGAGCAGGTTGATGTAGTCGCGCCCCTGTTTACCCCAGGCGGCCAGCAGCGGATGGGCGTGCTGATGCAGCGCGTCAGGGTTGAGCACCACCGGCATTCCGGTCTTGCGCGACTGACGCTTGTACTCGTGGCGCAGCAGATCCTTGTCGGCGACGATGTCCGCCCAGTGGTGGCGGCAGGGGTTGTGCACGCAGAGCAGCACTTGGCTGAAACGCGCCAGACCGGCCAAGGCTTCCAGCGCCTGTGCGGGCAGCGAAGAAATACCGAAGACGATGACCCGAGCAGGCAATCCTGCGGGGGCTTCGGTCAGGGTGTTGATGCGTTCGATATAGCGCTGATGCACACCGGCGCGACTTTGCGCCATGCCTTCGGCCCCGACATCGTGAAGCAGCGCACGCCACAGTTCGGCTTGCCAGCAATTCTCCGGCTTGAGCGGCTTGACCTCTCCCCTGACGTTTCTCAGCTGATGCCGCCCTGCAGCCCAGTCTTCCAGCCAGTCGGCGCGGTACACCTGGTATTGGTCGAACAGGTCCGCCAGGCGCTCGGACAACTGATAGCGCTTGCGCAGATCAGTGTCGGCGGTGAGGAAGCGTTGCAGGGGTTCGAAGTGGGGATGTTCGATTAGCGCGGGTAACAAACGCATCAAACGCCAGGTGAGCGGGGCTTTATCGAGCAGCGAGGTTTCGGGAATTTCTTCCTTTCCCAAAACAGCGCGATACAGCTGCCACATGAAGCTGCCGGGGAGTTGGACGTCGATTGCAGCGGCAATGCCGCAGCCGCCCTGGTCGTCGTCCTGTGCATCTTCCGCCAGGGCAAGCTTCAGCCATTGGGCGATGCCGTTGCTTTGTACCAGCGCGACTTCGTTTTCCAGCGGGGTCAGCGGGTAACGCCGCATCCACGACACCACAAGGCTACGCAGTTCATCCAGGCGATTGCCATGAACCACCATGAACCCGGGGTTGAGGTTGGATGTCACCGGCATAGCTGCTTCCTTGGCGTTTGGAGAGGGAGAAGACTAACAGAGGGGGCACGTGACCTGTAGCAGCACGGACTCAGCCACCTGGGGACTTTTCCACGCGCAAAAACAAAACCCCAACCGCTTTCGCGATTGGGGTTTTGGAATTTAATCTTGACGATGACCTACTCTCACATGGGGAAACCCCACACTACCATCGGCGATGCATCGTTTCACTGCTGAGTTCGGGATGGGATCAGGTGGTTCCAATG